>JGI24023J19991_10000426_pt1 | contig 32878 bp, 30 predicted proteins | sample Cruoilmetagenom1_FD_19991 | JGI IMG/M metagenome (IMG submission 19991)
AACCTCTGATTAATTGAAAGTCTTAAGTCATTGCGAGCGCAGCGCGGCAATCTGTTAAATAGAATCAAGTAGTTACAGATTGCTTCGTCGCTACTCTACCGTTTATTGATTTTTCAAATGAATGGCACTTTGTCCTCGCAATGACTAATTAATCAGAGGTTCCCTAGGCTGATAGTAACTGATCATCTACCTCAATATTTCCTGTTAATTCAAAACAGTATTTCTAAAATCAATGATTATATCAATCCAGGGAACCTCTGATTAGTTCTGGGTGGCCGGAGATAACAGCTAATAGCAGACTATTAGTAAAATATCCAACATAGAGCCAGGAATATTTTAGCCTGCAAGAGATTCCTTCAGATACAATGCAACAGGGTTATCGCCTGGTAACTAATAGAATCTAATTGTATTAATATCTCAAACTGCCAGGGCAGACTAAAGGAATTATAGGCCTAATAGGTTAAACCTACCCCTTTAACAGATATTCAACTCGCAAATTAGCCTTTGTCTAAAACCGAATTTCCTCCGAATGGCATTCAATCAAGCATAGTAATTATTCGAGCATTGCCATTAAAACATTGATGATCTACAAGAATATTTATGTCACCACTCCCCGCTTATGCAGGCATATAGCTCGCATTAGCTCCTATTCCAATATCAGACTGTTACATCTGCAGATATTCCCGAGCTAGCGATTAAAGAAAAACCGTACGATACCGATAACATGCGTGACATTACTATAAAATTGATATAGCCATATCCCATAGTTATCTTATTGATTTATATAGGATGCATGGTGCATAACAAACGACAATCAACAGCCTACAGCATTTACGACACCCTGGGTTTCACCTGCAAGTAGAGCCACAATGTGAAAGAAACGCTGATAGAATTTATATCCAACAATGAAGCTGCTATTCGGTTAACTGTCTTCCTGGGTGGATTTTGTTTACTCGCACTTTGGGAGTGGGTTTTGCCCAAGCGTGGGTTAACCCAAGCCAAGTTCCAACGCTGGGTCAACAATATTACTCTAGTGGTGTGTAGTACAATTATCGTGCGGGTTATAGTGCCCATTGCTGCAATTGGCGCGGCTTATCTAGCTGAGCAAGAAAACTGGGGATTCGCGAACCATTTTGATTTACCCTTTTGGGTAAAGATGGTTGTCACGTTTATTCTACTCGACCTTTCAGTCTATATTCAGCATCTTGTATTTCATGTTTTACCCGTCATGTGGCGCTTTCACCGAGTTCATCACTCTGATCTCGATTGTGATATCAGCACCGGCCTGCGATTTCATCCTGTTGAGATCCTGATTTCCCTCCTCATCAAAATCACCGTTATTATGATGTTGGGTGCACCGGTATTGGCGGTAATACTGTTTGAGATAATACTCAATGTAATGTCGATGTTTACCCATTCGAATATTCTCTTAAATAAGACCCTTGAGCGAGTATTACGTTGGTTTATTGTAACACCCGATATGCACCGTATTCATCACTCAATTCAAGAGAATGAAACCAACAGTAATTTTAGTTTTCATATCTCGTTATGGGATCGCATTTTTGGTACCTATGTTGCGAACCCGGCAGCGGGTTTTCAGGGAATGACCATTGGTCTAGAACATTTTAGGGATCATAATTGGCAGAGTATCAAAGGCATGCTGGTGATGCCTTTTGTCACCAACGTTAGGGGTTATGCGATCAATCAACGCGATACCTTAAATGCTGATGAACTAGCCAGCGTAAAAAAGCTTATTGATGAGCAAACTAAACATCTAAAGGAGGCCAAAGATATTGCAGAGCAAAAAAGCAAAGCACTTCACGATACGGTATTAAAATTAACTGAAAGCGCAAGTTATCAAAGCATGCTCGTTAATAACATGGTGGATGGATTTATAAGCACTGACCAGAGAGGTCTTATTAATACTTTCAACCCCGCCGCGGAAAAAATTTTTGGTTACAAAGCAGATGAAGTAATGGGTCAAAACGTCAGTATATTAATGCCGGAATTCGAGGCGATTAATCATGATTCATATTTGGCAAGATATCAGGAAAAAAAGTAACTCACATGTCATTGGAATTGGACGGGAAATAAATGGTCGACATAAAGATGGCTCACATTTTCCTATGGATATTGCTCTTAATGCTACCAAGATAGGCGGCAAGCAGATATTTACCGCAGTTGTACGTGATATTAGCGAACGTATTTTAGCACAGAAACAATTGGGTGATCAGAAGGAACAACTAGGCAATATACTGGAAAATACAGATGACGCCTATTTGACGATTGATAATGACTGGGTTATTACTTATGCAAATTCAAATTGTGAGCCTTTGCTAGATATTAACCCAGACTCGGTGGTAGGCCATGACTTGAGAGAAGTACTACCGGATGTTGTCAGTATGTTTTACAAAATGCTGCGCTCTACCATTTCTACACAAACTTCTAATGAGAGTACATGTTTATATGGGCCTACCATGAAATATCTTGACGCTCATTCCTGTCCAACGAAAGAAGGGTTGATGGCGTATTTTCGTGATATCACTTCACGAAAAAAGTCTGAAGAAGCATTAAGGCATTCCAGGGAAACTGAGTTTAAAAATAGAGAGAAGGTGAAACTGGCAGCCGAACTGAGCAGTTACCTGAAAGCCATAGACCAACATGCCCTGGTTTCTGCTACCGACCTTTCTGGAAAAATCATCAAGGCCAATGAAAAATTCTGCCAGGTAAGCGGTTATAGCCAGGAAGAGTTACTTGGCCAGGATCATCGCATCGTTAACTCCAGAACACATCCAAAACCCTTTTTTACCCAGCTCTGGACGACAATCTCTGCTGGCAATATCTGGCATGGAGAGATTTGCAATCGCGCCAAGGATGGTTCTCTATACTGGGTGGAAACAACTATTGTGCCTCTTAAGAATGCAAAGGGAAACATCGAGCGTTATATCTCAGTCAGACTTGATGTTTCCGAGCGTAAACGTAATGAAGCGGAGTTGGAAAAAGCCTATGAAGAACTCCATACAGCCAACATTCAACTTGAGCAACTGAGTCGTACCGATGGCCTGACAAAGCTGGCTAACAGACGTTATTTTGACGAGACTCTTCTAACTGAAATCAGCAAAATGGACCGCACATCTCTCCCTCTGACCCTGATATTGTGCGATATTGACTACTTTAAAAACTACAATGATACCTACGGTCACCCCGCGGGAGACGCCTGTCTCCAAAAGATAGCCATGGAGATTCAGTCAAGCTTTGTCAGGTCAGGTGATTTGGTTGCACGATATGGGGGTGAGGAGTTTGCAATCATCTTATTAAACGTCAATAGGGAAACTGCACTACTGTTGGCCGAAAGAATGCGTAAGCAGGTACAGGATTTGAACTTGGAACATAAGAATTCCAAGGTAAGTAACGTGGTTACTATTAGCGTGGGCGTAACAACACTAGTGCCGGAAAGGCAGACATCCTCATCCCGGGTGATCGAAGAAGCGGACAAAGCGCTCTATTTAGCAAAAGAAAAAGGGCGAAATAACGTCCAGTACTTTCAGCAAAACTGACGTCATTTAGATGCGAAACTATTTTCGGGTACAAATGGCTGGCGATACCAACAGCCATACTTTTTTAAGAGAAGCTAACGACAACAATCCTGCAAGAATTCATCTCACTGAAGTCAATTTCTCTCTATCATTCATTCAATGCAAGCAAATTTTCCTAGGGCCTGTTAACACTAATCACGCCCCCGCGCGGGGGCGTAATTAGTGTTAACAGGCCCTAATAAAAGTCCGTCTGCTAATGGTCATTCTTTTCTTCATAACGCAAAAGTCTGAGTAGCGGCTACAGAGTGATTTAAAGCATAAGGCACCGTAGTCCACACCCTGCATGTTAGCTTCACCTTTTCATCGAACGATTATCAGCTATTCACCCGAATCTTTAATATCGACGGTCATACGATAAACAGAGCGGTAACCTTGCGGTAGTTTTTTACCACGACGTCCTCGTTCAGCAACATATTCATCAACCTCGGCGCCTTTCATGGTCTTATGTCTTTGTCCTGAATAGATAGTCAGTTTTTCGCCATCCTGCACACAGGCAATAGCAGAAACATACTCTTCCCTAGCGGTTACACGTGCCGATGGTACACCAATAATTTTATTGCCCTTACCCTTGGGTAACTGTGGTAGTTCATTCAATGGCACGACCAGCATATTTCCTTCAGTGGTTGCAGCGACTACCCAGTCATCATCGTAGCTACGAACCCGTATGGGAGGTAGTGCGCGCGCACCCTTGGGGACAGACAGTACGCTCTTGCCTGCTTTGTTGCGCGAAATCATATCCTCCAAACGGATAACCAACCCATAACCTGCATCGGATGACAATAAAGCCAGGTCGTCCGGATTACCCATCATTACGCCAACCACACTGGCGCCATCCGGCAATTTCAAGCGTCCACTCAGGGGTTCACCATAACCTCTGGCAGATGGCAGCCCGTGCGCCGGGACTGAATACACTCTTCCTGTTGAGTCCAGAAACAGCGCCAGTTGGTTATTTCTGCCACAGGCACTGGCTTGAAATTGGTCACCTGACTTATAGGTGAGCACGGTTGGATCCACCTCATGCCCTCTGGCTGAACGCACCCAACCCTTTTCTGACAAGATGACGGTAATCGGTTCCACACTGATCAGTGACGTTTCATCCATAGCTTGGGCCGAAGCACGTATGACAATCGGTGAACGGCGATCGTCACCATATTCTTCGGCATCGGCCTGCAGTTCCTTTTTAATCAAGGTCTTCATTCTCTGCTTGGAGTCGAGCGTCTTTTCCAGATCCGCTTTTTCCTTGCTTAACTCGCTTTGCTCATCGCGAATTTTCATTTCTTCAAGACGAGCCAACTGTCGCAAGCGAGTATCNAGAATAAAATCTGCCTGCATTTCTGTTAACTTGAATTTTTTTATTAAAACCGGCTTGGGCTCATCTTCTNCCCTGATAATTCGTATGACCTCATCAAGGTTCAAAAAAGCAATCAACAGGCCGTCGAGCAAGTGCAAGCGCTCATTCACTTTGTCCAGGCGAAACTGCAATTTTCTCCTGACCGTCTCGGTCCTGAACACCAGCCATTCCTTCAGCATGGTCAATAAATCTTTTACTCGTGGACGACCATCCAGGCCAATCACATTCATATTCACACGATAGGTTCTTTCCAGGTCGGTGGTGGCAAACAAGTGTGCCATCAACTCCTCGGTATTGATCCGGTTAGACCGCGGACAGATCACCAGTCGCGTCGGATTTTCATGATCAGATTCATCGCGTAAATCTTCGACCATGGGTAATTTCTTGGCGATCATTTGCTGAGCGATCTGCTCAATGACCTTGGCGCCGGACACCTGATGAGGAAGCGCCGTTACAATGATATCGCTACCTTCCTTTTCATAAACAGCGCGCATACGCATGGAGCCATTACCGCTCTCATACATGGCATGTATTTCATTATGCGGGGTAATAATTTCAGCTTCGGTCGGGTAATCAGGGCCTTTTACAAACTGACAAAGGTCGGCAACAGCCGATTTCGGGTTTTCCAGTAGATGAACACACGCAGATACCAGCTCACGCAAGTTATGTGGAGGTATATCTGTCGCCATGCCAACGGCTATCCCGGATATACCATTGAGTAGTATATGTGGAACCCGTGCGGGCAAAACTGACGGTTCTTTCAACGTACCATCAAAATTGGGCACCCAGTCAACTGTTCCCAAACCCACTTCTTTCAATAACAACTCGGCAAATCTGGACAACCTGGCTTCGGTATAGCGCATGGCAGCGAATGACTTAGGATCATCGGGTGAACCCCAGTTTCCCTGCCCGTCTACCAACGGATAACGGTAGGTAAAAGGCTGCGCCATCAGCACCATCGCTTCGTAACAGGCGCTGTCTCCGTGCGGATGAAATTTACCCAATACGTCACCAATGGTGCGCGCCGATTTTTTATATTTGGAGCCTGCCTTCAGGCCAAGGTCTGACATTGCATAGATGATTCGCCGTTGTACCGGCTTGAGTCCATCGCCAATGTTTGGCAGGGCCCTGTCCATGATGACGTACATGGAATAATCCAGATAAGCCTTTTCGGTAAATTCCTTGAGCGGGAGCCTTTCTACACCCTCATAATCAACATTGTTACCCATAGTATGTTTTTTCCAGGATCTAATGAATGATACTTATCGATAATAATTAAACTCATGGACAAGCATTGAAATAGCTAAACTTCGGCCAGATCACCTTTCTTTTCCAGCCATGATTTTCTGTCGCCACTGCGCTTTTTCGCTAACAGCATATCCATCATCTTATTGGTATCATCGCCCGCTTCAATGGTCAGCTGCACTAATCTTCGAGTATCCGGTGACAGTGTCGTCTCACGTAATTGCAAAGGATTCATTTCACCCAAGCCTTTGAAACGTTGCACATTGACCTTGCCTTTTTTCTTCTCTGCGGCGATTCTATCCAAAATGCCATGTCTTTCCGCATCGTCCAATGCGTAATAAACCTCTTTTCCAATATCTATTCGATACAGGGGAGGCATAGCAATATAGACATGACCCGCTGTTACCAATTGTCGAAAATGACGCAGGAACAAAGCACACAACAAGGTAGCAATATGAAGACCATCCGAATCGGCATCCGCTAGAACGCAGACCTTGCCATAGCGCAAACCCTTGAGGTTATCGGACCCTGGATCGACGCCAATGGCGACCGAAATATCGTGAACTTCCTGAGAGCCCAGCACGACCTGTGGGTCAACTTCCCAGGTATTCAGGATTTTACCTCGTAGTGGCATAATGGCCTGAAAAGTACGATCCCGTGCCTGTTTTGCTGATCCTCCGGCCGAATCCCCCTCCACCAGAAACAACTCGGTGCGCTCCAGATCGGATGACGAACAATCTGATAATTTACCCGGAAGCGCCGGACCCTGGGTGATTTTTTTACGTACCACCTTTTTACCTGCTCGCAAGCGCGACTGGGCACTGGCGATCGCCAATTCGGCAATCTTTTCACCGGCATCCGTATGTTGATTCAGCCACAGGCTGAAGGCATCTTTAATGACACCTGAAACAAATGCTGCGCATTCTCGCGATGACAATTTTTCTTTTGTCTGACCTGAAAATTGCGGATCGGCCAGTTTGACAGAAAGTACATAACTGACTTTATCCCAAACATCTTCAGGTGCCAGTTTGACTCCTCTGGGTAATAAACTACGAAATTCGCAAAATTCTCGTATCGCTTCTGTCAATCCTGTACGCATACCATTCACGTGCGTACCGCCCTGTATGGTGGGGATAAGATTGACATAACTTTCTGCGACACTTTCTCCACCCGAGGGTAACCAGACAACGGCCCACTCGGCTGTTTCCTGATTGCCCTTCACCGACCCGCTGAAGGCTTCTTGCGGAAGTGTTTCAACACCTTTAAGCTCATCCTGCAAATAAAAGCTGAGTCCCTGTTCAAAGAGCCATTCTTCTTTTTCACCGCTTTTTTCATCATGAAAACGAATACGCAAGCCCGGACACAGCACTGCCTTGGCACGTAATACATGTTTGAGTCGGGCAACGGAAATTTTTGCAGAGTCGAAAAATTGCGGGTCAGGCCAGAATTTGACAGTCGTCCCCGTATTATTTTTACCCACCGTATCGACCACTTCAAGCTTGGTTTTTCTTTTACCACTGGCAAAGGAAATATTGTATTCCTTACCACCGCGCCTTATCCACACTTCAAGGTGTTTTGACAAGGCATTGACGACGGAAACACCGACACCATGCAAACCGCCGGAAAATTGATAATTATCGTTGGAAAACTTACCACCAGCATGTAATTTGGTTAATATTAACTCCACACCGGGTATTTTTTCTTTAGGATGAATATCCACGGGCATACCGCGCCCATCATCCCTGACTTCCAGCGAGCCATCTTTATAGAGCGTGACATCAATCTTTCCAGCATGCCCGGCAATCACTTCATCGACGCTATTATCGATCACCTCCTGTGCCAGGTGATTTGGTCGAGTTGTATCAGTATACATACCCGGCCTTTTGCGCACAGGCTCAAGCCCACTCAATACTTCTATTGATGAAGCATTATAATCACTACCCATAAAACATGACCTTCTCGAAAATTTTAACTATTCCAGCTCTTCTTGAATGAAATTATCCGGCGGATATTCAATTAATTGCAGTATGTCGTCTTTAGAACCGCGAATAATACTATAATGACAAAAATAATATTTAAACAAATCATACCGGTAGACACCGCTACCTTTCTGCGTAACAGGCGACCATGGTGGTTCTGTCAGCGGACTCAGATCAGCACCCCATAGTGCTGTCGCATACATTTTATATTCCTGTGTATCACAGCGAATACCTTCATAAAATACATTTTTGATGCCCGAAGGTGTCTCGACAACGACAGTATAACGGACGACATTATCACCCCCCGAAATATTGAGCGATGACGAGTCCAGGTAATATTTGTAATCTGGTGTCTCAAAAACCTTGAACGGCATCAAGTGATCGGCCTGGGGGCGGGCGGGTAACGACGTAGCACTCTCCTCCCAAGATCGCTGCAAAACAGAACCAAACGAAGTGCCCAGCCCATCACCCATCACATCATCATTGTCATCTGCATAAACCGTAAACGATAGCGTTAATTGCAAAACCAGTGCACAGAGGAAAAATATTCCGGGCAGGTAACTCACTGAACATTTGGCAATAGCATGTATACCTTTGCTTTTCATACCTACCCACATCATTTATTTAACCCACAAGATAAAAAAGAACAGCTACCATAGCATAAACCACATTTTGAGTGATGACGCCAGCGCATAGTCAGTAGGAACATACATCTAAATATCGCATCAATCAATAAAACCTGGATAAGTAATTAGCCAGAAGGGAATCTCCAGGGATTACGTAGACGGAATGACAAGCATTACCCTTAAGTTACAAGCAAGGACTTACTTAATATAGACAACCCGGGTGTTTTGACCACACTGCAAACCAGTGGATCAAGGGTCAACCCATTGGTATTTCCCTATTAAGCCTGTTGAAAAAGAATCAAGTACAATGAAGGAACCTCTGGTTAATTGCAGAATGTACGGAGATCGCGGTAAATAGCACACTACAAGCAAGATATTCTGCGCAGACTGGAATAGTTTAATCTCCAGGCCCGTTCACAAATTAATCAGAATTCCTCAAGTATGATAATGATCGCCATCAGGACAGGTCGCCAACCAATGATTCCCGATAGTGATTTGGCAGCGGGCTCAGACTATGGGTATAGGCCGCGTGATCGACACCCAGATTAACCGCAGCACCTGCCTTTGCAGCCTGGATCATGGGTTGCGTCAACTCGAAGCGCAGGAAATGAACCGAAGACGTTTTCTCTTCCGTGGCACGTTCCAGGTCTTCATCCGCCACGGGAAAAACTTTGTCATGGCCCTCAACCTGCATCCAGATACAGCCCTCTACACCCAGTAACTGCTTCAAGGCGACCGCCCTTTCTTCAGGATCACTGTATTCTATCATCAGCGTGGCCTTCCAGTTACCACCATCGGGTATCAGCGCATTATAGGTTTCCAGCTCTTCCTGGATCCCGGCGGCATCAAATATTTTCTCGGCACGCAACATTTCCTGTACCTGGTATTGCATGATCAGCCTGTCTTCAAAATGCAGACTCATATTGGGGCCCAGACCGATAATCCGGTTTTTTTTGTGTTTCATGACGCGGGCACGGAAATCATCTCGCTCTTCCGAGTACTGCTCCAGGCCCAACAAATCTTCACGCATCAATTTTTTCATTCGCTTTACTTTCTCTTTATCTTACAGGCCATAGGCCCTGCGGATCAGGCTAAGGGGATGTTCAGGTTTTGTATCTTCATCCAGGCCATTGGCTATCTGGTGTCCTGCCATAGGGCAATCACTGGTATAGGCATCCGGCTTTTCCTGTTTTACTTTAGTGACAACCGGCCTGCATATCTTCATGGAGATATCATGATATTCACTCTTGACGGCATAGGTGCCATCATGTCCTGAACAACGTTCTATGGTGACGACTTCGGTGTCCGGGACAAGCTGTAATAGCTCACGCGTTTTCATGCCGATCTTCTGTACACGCTGATGACAGGCGACATGATAGACAACCTTGCCCAGCGGCACCTTGAAGTCTGTTTTGAGTTCACCGCCTTTCTGGCGCAACATTAAATACTCGAAGGGATCATATATATTATCCCTGACCTTGATGACATCGGCATCATCAGGAAACATCAAGGGCAGTTCCTGTTTAAACATCAGGACGCAGGATGGTACTGGCCCGACGATATCCCAACCTTCATCGACCAGCCTTGCCAGCATGGGGATATTGGCTTCCTTGGCACGCTCTACGGCGTCGAGATCACCCAACTCCATTTTTGGCATGCCACAACATTGTTCTTTATCGACAGACATAATCGGTATGCCATTATGCTCAAAGATCTTTACCAGATCCTCTCCCAGCTCCGGCTCGTTATAGTTGCCGTAACAGGTCGCAAACAAGGCCACCTTGCCACGCGTCGGCCCTACCTGTAGCGGCACCAACCCGGAAGTGTGCGAGCGCAGGCGTTTTTTCAAGGTATTACTATGGTACCTGGGCAAACTGGCATCGGGATGCACACCCAGCACCTTGTCCATTAACTTGCGCACGGGCTTTATCTTATTGGCGGTATTAACGGTATTGACAATAATAGGGATACTGGCCAATTTACCAACGGCATCGGTAGAAGTCAGTATGCGGTCACGTTTACTCGCACCTTCTTTTTTAAAGTGCACAGCCTTGGCGCGTAACATGACATGGGGGAAATCGAGATTCCATTCGTGTGGAGGTACATAGGGACACTTGGTCAAATAACAAAGGTCGCAAAGGTAACAATGATCAACAACCTTGGAATAATCTGCTTTGTCGACACCATCAACTTCCATGGTGGTAGATTCATCGACGAGATCAAACAAGGTAGGAAAGGCATTACACAGACTCACACAGCGTCGACACCCATGGCAGATATCAAACACGCGCTCCATCTCGGTCAATAATGCTTCTTCGTTCCAGAACTCTGCGTTTTTCCAGTCCAGTGGATGCCTCGTGGGCGCTTCCAGGCTCCCCTCTCTTTGTGTCGCCATTGCTACTACTCCTACCACAGACAAAAAGCACTGACCCTATCTTGTAAAACAGACAGGGTCAGACAATCACAAACCTAGCCGTCCAGTGAATCCAGTGCTTTCTGGAAACGGTTGGCATGTGAACGCTCTGCCTTGGCCAGTGTCTCGAACCAGTCAGCAATTTCATCAAAACCTTCTTCACGTGCAGACTTGGCCATACCAGGATACATGTCTGTGTACTCGTGAGTTTCACCGGCAATCGCCGCCTTCAGGTTATCAGACGTTCCTCCGATCGGCAGACCTGTCGCTGGATCACCACTGGCTTCGAGGTATTCCAGATGACCATGGGCATGGCCCGTCTCGCCTTCGGCTGTTGAACGAAATACGGTGGACACATCGTTGTAACCTTCGACGTCGGCCTTTGCTGCAAAATACAGGTAACGACGATTTGCCTGGGACTCACCCGAGAAGGCATCTTTTAGATTCTGCTCTGTTTTACTACCTTTCAATTCCATAATTTTTCCTCCGGAACATTAAACCACTGAACCTGCTCAGGTATCGCAAACCCAACCAGTCTGTTAATTTAGAATGAGTCTAAATTTGCTATTAAACTTATATCAGTCGCCTGTCGCTGTCAACCACCATTATCGTATTATAGCCATTTGACCTGATCAACAAGTAACGGTAACGTTCGCTGAAAAAGAGGAATCTCTATGCCTAGAAAAACGAAAGCCGATAAAAATGTTGATTTTGAGAAGGCCATGCAAGAATTAGAAATATTAATCGATAAAATGGAAAGTGGCGAGCTGAATCTGGAAGATTCGCTAAGCTACTTTGAGCAAGGCGTTAAATTAACAAGACAGTGCCAATTATCGCTGCGAGAGGCAGAGCAAAAAGTCGCGATCCTTCTTGACAAAGATAAAAACAGCCAACTGTCCGATTTTGGCGACGATCAGGACTAGAAAGCACCCAAAAAAGGAATCATATTTTGGATTTTGAAGCACTCATTAACTGTTACCAGTCACGCGTCGTCAAATCACTGGATGACTGGTTACCTAAAGCAGAGACCCATCCACAGCTTCTACATGAAGCCATGCGCTATTCAGCTATCAGTAATGGAAAATTTCTACGCCCACTCCTGGTGTATGCCGCAGGTGATGCCGTCGGTGTGGCTCGAGATAACCTGGACGGTATAGCCTGTGCCATAGAAATTATTCATTCTTATTCTCTAATCCATGATGACCTCCCGGCAATGGATGATGATGACCTGCGCCGTGGTAAACCGACCTGCCATGTCAAATATGGCGAGGCCATGGCCATTCTTGCTGGCGATGCGCTTCAGGCCCTTGCCTTTTATGTCATTGCGCACGATTCAAAACTGGATGTTAGCGCAGAAACGCGCCTTAAAATGATCGATATACTATCGCTGTCCTGCGGCTCAAGGGGTATGGCGGGCGGTCAGGCAATTGACCTGATGAGCGTTGGCAAGTCACTGGACATCGCCCAGCTGGAAGATATGCACATTCACAAAACCGGCGCCCTGATCAGGGCCAGTGTTTTACTCAGCGCTTATGCCGCACCTGACCTGTCGCAAGATGTGATGGAAAAACTCGATCACTACAGTAAGTGTGTGGGTCTCGCCTTCCAGATAAGAGATGATATCCTTGATGTCGAAGGGGATACCGCAATCATCGGCAAGCAGCAAGGTGCGGATGACGCCATGAACAAACCCACCTATCCTTCACTACTGGGGCTGGCCGGGGCGAAAGCACGGGCTATAGAACTACATGAAGAAGCNATGGAGTCACTGGCGAATATGGATGATCGNGCCGAACCATTAAGACAGATATCCAAATACATTGTTGAGAGAATCAGCTAGATGAGACCTGTTATGAAACAACTCAATTTACTGCCAAATCAGGGACCTAGATTACGTTCTGCAAGGTTTTTCAGACCCATTTACTTGCATCCATAGCTGTAAACTCTCATAATTCATAAACCCATGAAAATAGCTGCTAACATACAATGAAAAAACAGGACTCATCACTATTGGACGACATCGTCTCCTCAGAAGATGTCAGAAAATTGGAACGGAATCAACTAGCTACACTGGCTGAGCAGCTACGTCACAACCTGATTGAGCTGGTTTCAAAAAATGGCGGCCATCTTGCCGCCAGCCTGGGAACCGTTGAATTAACCATTGCCCTTCATCATGTATTCACTACCCCTGAAGACCGCCTGGTATGGGATGTAGGCCACCAGACCTACCCACATAAAATGCTCACCGGACGACGTGATCAAATGCATACCATGCGTAAGCTGCATGGTCTTTCCGGTTTTCCGCGAAGAGAAGAAAGTGAATTTGACACCTTCGGTGTTGGTCATTCGAGTACCTCAATCAGCGCGGCCCTGGGAATGGCGATTGCCAATCGCACATTAGGTAACGATCGCAAGTCTGTCGCTATTATTGGTGATGGCGCCATGACCGCGGGCATGGCATTCGAGGCCCTCAATCATGCCGGTGACCTGGACGCCAACCTGCTCGTCATACTCAACGACAATAAAATGTCGATTTCCAAAAACGTGGGCGGCTTATCCAACTACCTGGCGAGAATCCTGTCAGGACGCTTCTATTCCGGTGTCAGGGAAGGTGGTAAAAAAGTACTCAGCCACATGCCGAGCTTCCTGGAACTGGCGCGCCGGGCAGAAGAACACATGAAAGGTATGATTGTTCCCGGCACCCTGTTTGAAGAACTGGGATTCAATTATATCGGCCCTATTGATGGTCACGATCTGGATTCACTCGTGGATACCCTGGAAAACCTGAAAAATCTCAAGGGACCACAGTTTTTACACATCGTCACACAAAAAGGTAAGGGCTATACACCGGCAGAAGAGAACCCCTGCGCATTCCATGGCATATCAAAGTTTGACCGTGACACGGGTAAGACCAACGGCGTAAAAAGTACACAACCTAGTTATACATCGATCTTTTCTCAGTGGTTATGTGATATGGCCAGGGCCGATGAACGGCTCATGGGCATCACCCCGGCCATGCGTGAAGGTTCCGGGCTAGTCGATTTTTCTGATCAATACCCGGATCGTTATTTTGATGTGGGCATCGCCGAGCAACATGCCGTTACCCTCGCGGCCGGACTCGCCTGTGAAGGCTTGAAGCCGGTCGTCGCGATCTATTCCACCTTTCTGCAACGTGCCTACGATCAATTAATCCATGATGTCGCCCTGCAAAACCTGCCTGTCCTGTTTGCCATTGACCGCGCAGGGCTGGTGGGCCCGGATGGGGCCACGCATGCCGGCAGCTTCGACCTGAGCTATCTGCGCGCTATCCCTAACATGATGATCATGGCACCGGCCGATGAAGATGAGTGTCGAAAAATGCTCAGTACCGGATTTCAACATAACGGCCCCAGTGCCGTCCGCTACCCACGAGGTACCGGACCTAATATCGCCATCGAAGAGACACTGGACACATTACCTATCGGAAAAGCAAAACACTGCCGATCGGGCGTGGACATCGCCTTACTGGCATTTGGGTGCATGTTAAGCCCGGCAATGGAAGTGGGCGATCACTTGAATACAACCGTGATCAATATGCGCTTCGTCAAGCCACTGGATGAAGAACTACTGATTGAAATCAGCCAAAAACACAAATTAATTGTGACACTGGAAGATAATGCGATTGCGGGTGGAGCCGGCAGTGGTGTCAGTGAATTCCTGAATGCCCATTACATCAATGTTCCCGTACTGCAGTTGGGACTATCTGACACCTTCCTTGAACAAGGCAGTCGCGAAGAACTGTTATCGCTCTCAGGCCTTGATTTTGAAGGCATTACTCGCTCAATCCAGACTAATCCTGTTTACCAAGATTGCAAAATCCGACAGACTCAAGTAGTATCTTAGCCCGAATTCACCACCATGAAGAAAAGCCTCCTTAATCCTTGAATTTTAAAGGTTTTTGCCAGGACGTTATATTTGTCGTACGACGCTGTTTTGAAGCGCTACCCGTGCCTCGGACAGAACAATAGCTTCGAACTTCATCAGACATCCCGGCATCGGGTTTTTCTCAAAATATTATGACTGCACAATACACATTAAAAATTGTAACTGATTTTGCTTCGGCACATACCCTGCGCGACTACCCGGGAGATTGCAGTCGCATGCATGGCCACAACTGGAAGGTTGAAGCTGAAGTCGTTGCCAGGCAACTGGATGCCGTTGGCATGGGAGTCGATTTTAAAGTAATTAAACAAGCGACCCGTGATATTTGTCGTCAACTTGATCATCGTTACCTGAATGACCTTGAACCATTTACATCAATCAATCCCACAGCAGAAAACATTGCCGCCTATTTATATAAGGAACTGTCCGGCCAGATCAACGGCCCGCAAGTTCAAGTCAGTGCTGTCACCCTATGGGAAACCGAAAGAGCCTGTGTGCGTTATACAGAGGAATGAGCAGCATGACTGAGACCACAAGCAACCCTAACGAAATTGAAGATGTCCAGGCCAGAGAAGATACTCGCCGCATCGCCATCAATAAAGTCGGCATAAAAGACATCAGACACCCGGTGATCGTCAAGGATCGCTCCGATGGCGAGCAACACACCATTGCCAATTTCAATATGTATGTCAACTTGCCACATAATTTCAAGGGCACACACATGTCCCGTTTTGTTGAAATTCTTAATCAACATGAAAGAGAGATCAGTGTTGAGTCTTTCAAAGTAATGATGGCCGAAATGACGGAAAGGCTGGAAGCTGAGTCGGGACATATCGAGATGAATTTCCCCTATTTCGTCAACAAGACCGCCCCTGTATCCGGCGTTAAAAGCCTGCTGGATTATAATGTGACCTTGACGGGCGAAATTACCGGTAAAAAAATTCATACCTTTATCAAGGTCGTCGTCCCAGTGACCAGTCTTTGTCCCTGCTCAAAGAAAATTTCTGATTATGGTGCGCATAACCAGCGCTCCCATGTCACTGTTAATATCAGAACCTGCGACTTTATCTGGATCGAAGAGATTATTGATCTCGTTGAAGAAGAAGCCTCTTGTGAACTCTATGGTTTATTGAAACGACCCGATGAGAAATTTGTTACCGAACGCGCCTACGATAATCCCAAGTTTGTCGAAGACATGGTACGTGATGTGGCAGCACGACTGAACCAGGATGACAGGATTTGTGCCTACGTTGTTGAATCTGAAAATTTTGAATCCATACACAACCATTCAGCCTATGCCTTGATTGAAATCGACAAGGAAAAGGAAGGGCTGGTCAAGGCTCGCCAGTAACCACCTCCTGCCCTGGATGAACAACCGCAACCAGCGCTCTAACTAGCGACAAAGATCGTACGAGTCGATTCGTTAACGCTGCTCAGCGGTTAATCTGATAGCGGTCACCCGCCGTGGTATTCAAGTCCACGCGGACACGTTGCTTGCTCCAACCATGCACGAGATCACTGGCTTCAATATAAACAACAGTCGTATTAGCAGGAATCCTGGCGGAATACAGGCTTCGGGTAAATGGCTGCTCTTGTATATGCGGATGTGCCAGAACACGCTTTCCCAGCAAGGCGCCTTTTTCATCAACAATTCGCCAGGCATTGGCATAGTGATCCCAGCCCTCATCTGCATGCTTGAGTGTGACATCAACCTTCCAGCCTTCGGCAATTTTATGGAATTTGGCAAAAATAATCTCTGCCTCACCCGCCATGACACTGCTGGTAAACAACAAAGCACATAAGATCTGTAAACTTGCTTTCATAATGGACCACCTCATCGTCAGTTAGCATTCAATAAATCAGGAATGATATCAATTGCACACACAAGGCGGCATAAACACCTGCCAATACGTCATCAATCATAATACCAAACCCACCCGNGACGTGTTTATCCAGCACAATGATCGGCCAGGGCTTCCANATATCAAAAAGACGGAACAATAAAAATCCCGCTACCCACCATACCCAACCCGCNGGTGCCAGCGTCATGGTGACCAGATAGCCGACNATTTCATCCCAGACAATGCCGGGGTGATCGTGTACGCCCAATGCATCGGCCGTTGTCTGACACACCCACACACCCAATAGAAACAGGGCCGTGACAATCGACAAATAAAGAAACAACGACAGGTCCTGCATGAACCAGTAGAAAGGCAATCCCGCCAGGGTTCCGAATGTACCCGGGGCATAAGGCGCGGCCCCGGTACCGAAGCCACAGGCACAAATACTGTCAGGGCGTTTCCAGATCCAGATCGGCAATGAATTTCTGCTCTTCATAGTGTCTCTTGTAAGTGCGTTGAAAAATGATCGTAACCACAAACATCCAGATCAATGCGACGGCCATTCATCACATAATCAATGCCTGTACCCTCTACTATCTCACCCACCCAGGTACAAGGCACATCCCATGTACTGGCTTGATCCTGNAGCCACTCAAGATGAGATAAAGGTAACGTAAAACAGAGTTCAAAGTCATCCCCTCCCCCCAATTGGTATTGGATNCGTTGCTCATCATTCAATAATTCCTGCGTGGTAGGCGACGCGGGTAACTTGTCTACATGCAAGCTTGCCCCGGTCTGGCTTTCTTCCAGGATGTGCCCCAGGTCGGCCGCCAGACCATCAGAAATATCGATGGCGGCATGGGCAAAGCCGGCCAATCGCAGACCTGTCGAAACCCGTGGTTCGGGGTAATTCAAACGTTGCTGCAAAAAATCACCATGAGCGTGGGGTAGAGACTGGCGCTGTAAATAATACGGCAATGCACAGGCCGCATCACCCAGGGTACCCGTAACGAATATTTGATCACCTGGTCTGGCATGGGAACGTCGCATGGCCTTGGCAGTGTCAACACGGCCATGTGCCTGAATCGTGACAGACAGTGGTCCTGCACAAACATGACAGTTATGTAAACGTAATTGCCAGGCTGCAAACAAGGCATGGAGACCTTGGGCAAAGCGCTGCAACCAGTCTTCATCCCAGGCGGGCAGGACAAGAGCCATAACAATCTCGGCAGGCCTGGCGCCCATGGCGGCCAGATCACTCAGATTAACCGCCAAGGCCTTATGGGCAACCCATTCAGGCGGTGTTGCCAAGGGAAAATGCACGCCTTCAACCAGACTATCCACCGTTATCGCGGTGAGTAGTCCAACAGGGGTTGCAGCGGGGTTACGTGGGTGCTTTGGCTGTTGAAGCTGTCGACGGAAAAAATTCAGCAGTTCCGCGGCGTCATAGTCCTTCACGTTAATGATATCGTAGATCAGGCATCTGCCTGTATTTCAATCTGGCGACTGGTTTGAGCGATTTTATCCAGTACACCGTTGACATATTTATGTCCATCAAGGGCGCCAAACTGCTTGGCTAATTGCACCGCTTCACTCAAGACAACTCGATAGGGTATCTCCAGATGACGTTCCAGTTCAAACACACCAATCCTCAGGATGGCACGTTCGACCGGATCGATTTCATTCACCGGCCTGTCGACATACTCCTTCAGTATGTGATCGATCTCATCAAGCTGTGCGGGGATACGATGAAGCAGCTCGTGGAAATATTCCAGATCAACCTTGCTCATATCCTGATCAACAAGAAACTGATCCTCGATCTCCTTGAGATCAATGCGCGCGAGCTGCCATTGATAAAGCGCTTGCATGGCACTACGTCGTGCCCTGCGTCTGGCATGTTGAAGATTACGCGCTGGAGCTGGTTTCTGCATTGCCTAGTTACCCAGCTGCTTAAACAAACTCACCATCTCAATGGCTGACAGTGCTGCCTCAGCCCCCTTGTTACCGGCCTTGGTTCCGGCACGTTCGATGGCCTGTTCGATACTATCCACTGTCAGTACTCCGAAGGCCATCGGTACATCGTGCTGCATGGATACAGTGGCCAGGCCCTTGGTACATTCACCCGCCACGTACTCAAAGTGTGGCGTCCCTCCCCTGATCACAGCACCCAGGGCAATAATCGCATCATAGTCCCTGGTGGCAGCCAGACGTTGTGCGGTCAATGGCATCTCGAAGGCGCCTGGTACACGAATAATATTCAAGTTACTTTCCTCGGCACCATGACGTTTCAAGGTATCGATAGCACCTTCCAGCAAGCTCTCCACAACAAAGCTGTTAAATCGGGCCACCAGTAACGCAAAACGGGAACCCCTGACAATCATATCGCCTTCAATCGTTTTTATCTGACTCATAAAATCACCAATACCTGTTATTTTAAATATTCATTATTCCGCAGAAATATATTCTACAACTTCAAGACCGAAACCTGATAAGCCATGCATAATAATTGGCGAACTTAACACGCGCATCTGATGCACACCCAGATCCGACAGGATTTGTGCACCCACGCCATAGGTGCGCAATTCAGTCGTGCCTTGTGCATTTTTCTTGTATTTTTTCGCATCACTATCCGGTGTTTGTATCTTTCTTATCAGGTCTTTTTTATCTTCCTGGCCACGCAGGATAACAACAATACCCGAACCTTCTTCGGCAATACGCTGCATCGCACCATGCAATTGCCAACTACAGCCATGACCGAGCGACCCCAAGAGATCACACATCGTATTTTGCATATGCACGCGTACCATGACAGGCTCATCGCCATTGATCTCACCCTTAACCAGGGCAAAATGTAATTCTTCATCGATATTATCGTGATAAGCCACCAGATTAAAGTCACCCTGCTCGGTATCGATCTTGCGTTCAGCGACGCGTTCAACCGTTTTTTCGTTCGATACGCGATAATGGATCAGGTCAGCGATGGTTCCCATCTTCAAACCATGTTCAGTGGCAAATTTTTCCAAATCCGGTCGCCGTGCCATGCTGCCATCTTCATTCAGGATTTCCACAATCGCCGCAGCCGGTTCACATCCCGCCAGACGCGCAAAATCACAACCCGCTTCTGTATGACCGGCTCGTGTCAGTACCCCGCCCGACTGTGCCATCAAGGGGAATATATGCCCTGGTTGCACCAGGTCTTCAGATGTTGCTTCCTTTGCCACAGCCGTTTGTATGGTAACGGCTCGATCGGCAGCAGAGATACCCGTCGTCACGCCTTCCGCTGCTTCAATAGAAACCGTAAACGCTGTGGAGTGCATGGCCGTATTGTCATTCACCATCATGGGTAAACGTAATTGCTGGCATCGTTCACGCGTTAGCGTCAAGCAAATCAGTCCGCGACCATACTTGGCCATAAAGTTAATATCGTCCGGCTTGACCATCTCGGCGGCCATGATCAGGTCGCCTTCATTTTCGCGATCCTCATCATCCATAATGACCACCATTTTACCCTGGCGGATATCTTCAATTATTTCTTCTGTTGTATTCAAGGGCATACTATTTACCTTAATTCTTGATAAAACCGTGTTCCTGTAAAAAAGCAGTATCGATACCTGCTCCGACCTGCGCAGCCTTTTCGCCTAACATGAGACGTTCCAGATATCTTGCCAGCAAATCGACTTCGATATTAACCCGTGACCCGGGTTGATACGATGCCATAATAGTTTCTTTCAATGTATGCGGTACGATGTTTAATTCAAACATGGCACCGGCAACCGCATTGACAGTCAAACTGGTACCATCGACACACACAGAACCTTTATGTGCAATATATCGCGCCAGTTCATCTGCCACCCGGATCTGAAATTTTACCGAACGCGCATCTGCCCAACGCTTGATCACTTCACCTATCCCGTCCACGTGCCCACTGACCAGGTGACCCCCCAGTCGCGTTGTCGGCGTCAACGCCTTTTCGAGATTGACCTGTTGCCCTTGCTGCCAATGGCCAACACAGGTCTTTGCCAGGGTCTCACCCGACACATCGGCACGGAAACCATCACCCAGCAGGTCCACTGCGGTCAGGCAGACCCCATTGACGGCGATGCTGTCGCCCAACTGCACATCAGACAGATCCAGCTTGCCAGTATTGATACGCAGGCGCAGATCGCCTGATTCCGGCTGCAGCTCAACGATAGTACCGATAGCTTCTATAATTCCTGTAAACATAGTCTCTGCATAAAATCACAAGAAACAAACTATTGCTTCTTTTACCTTTACGCTTTCCCCATCACCTTTGCCGTTATACACCAGTCTGCTCCCACCGCCCTGATATCGCTTATGTGCAAATCAATACGTTGATCCATTTTATCCAGCCCCGGTAGATCAAATAACCCCCTGGCCAGACCCCCCATCAAATGCGGCGCCATATAAATTTTCAATTCATCAATCAAACCAGCCTGTAACATGGCGCCGCTGAGCGTGGCCCCTGTCTCCAAGAGCACCTCATTCATCTGCTCTTGCCCCAGGTAAGCAATCAAGGCAGCCAGATCAATACGGCCTTCTGCTAAAGGCAAATGAAGTACTTCGGCACCACAGTCCTGCAATGGTTTAATACGTTGATCATCAGGGTTGGCGGTCACGATAATCGTGCGCCCGTCCTGTTGTAATAAACGCGCATTGACCGGGATTTTCAGTTCAGGATCAAGCACAACGCGGACAGGCTGTATCCAACCACCATCCGGTGCCTCTTCATCCAGTCGTACATTCAATGACGGATCATCCGCCAGCACAGTACCAATGCCCGTTATAATGGCAGAACAACGAGCGCGTAATCGATGTACCTGTTGCCTGGCCGCAGTGCCGGTTATCCACTTGCTTTCGCCTGATGCCATCGCAGTGCGGCCATCCAGGCTCATGGCCAGCTTACAGTGAACCCAGGGTATGCCTGTGCGCATACGTTTTATGTAACCCGAATTCAATGCCTCGGCCTGCACACGCATCAAGCCATCGCTCACCTCGATACCGGCCTCATGCAACTGCGCCATGCCTTTGCCTGCTACTAGCGGATTAGGATCCTGCATGGCCGCCACGACCCGTTTGACACCGGCCTTGATCAAAGCCTCACTACACGGAGATGTGCGACCATAATGACTACAGGGCTCGAGACTGACATAGGCAGTAGCCCCCCTGGCCTTTTCTCCTGCCTGACTTAATGCATTCACTTCGGCATGTGCTCCACCAGCCCGCATATGCCAGCCTTCACCCACCACTTCATTATCACGAACCAATACGCAACCGACACTAGGATTGGGCGCGGTGGTATACAAGCCTCGCTCTGCCAGCTGCAAGGCTCTTGCCATGTAAAGACTATCTGTCTGAAGACTCATATAAAAATCAACACCCATTCAAGGCTTTTTGTTTTCGCCTGGTAACAGGTTCATTTGATGTTTCTTCAGTTCCGGGCTCGGTTCACGTTCCAGGCGTTCGATCTCTTCACGAAACTCGTTAATATCTTCAAAACTACGGTACACGGATGCAAAGCGAACATAGGCAACCTGATCGAGTTCACGCAATTCATTGATCACCCATTCACCCAGGGCGCGCGAGAGTACCTCGCGCTCACCCGTGGCCCGTATTTCATGCTTGATTCTGTTGATAGCCGCCTCGATAGCCTCGGTATCAACGGGACGTTTCTCCAGTGCCCTGACGATGCCACTACGTAATTTATCTTCCTGAAAGGCCTCGCGCACACCACTGCTTTTGACGATCTTGGGCATGTGCAGCTCGGCCGATTCATACGTCGTGAAGCGTTCATGACACGTCAGGCATTGGCGACGACGACGTACCTGGTCACCTTCATTGGCCAGTCGCGAGTCGATGACCTTGGTATCTTCAGCGGCACAAAATGGACAACGCATCGAGTTTATTCCTGACTGTCAAAGAGTAGTGACTTAACAATAGACCGGCAGTCGCTTGCAGATATCAGTGACCTTGGCTTTCACCTGCTCGATGACATCCTCATTACCCAGATCATCGATAATATCGCACATCCAGTTAGCCAGATCAGCCACGTCTTCCTCATTGAATCCCCGCGTGGTCACCGCAGGTGTACCCACACGAATACCACTGGTCACAAAGGGAGACTGCGGATCATTGGGGACAGCGTTTTTATTCACCGTAATATGCGCCTTCCCTAATGCAGCATCGACGTCCTTACCGGTGATACCTTTTTCGATAAAGTCCACCAGGAAGAGATGATTGTCCGTACCACCGGAAACCACCTTATACCCACGCTTGATGAAGACATCCGCCATCACGCGAGCATTCTTGACGACCTGTTGTTGGTACGCGGCGAAATCGGGCTGCAGTGCTTCCTTAAAGGAAACGGCCTTGGCCGCGATGACATGCATCAAGGGGCCACCCTGGATACCGGGAAATACGACAGAGTTGAGTTTCTTTTCAATCTCGGGATTGGCCTTGGCCAGAATCAANCCACCGCGTGGACCACGCAAGGTCTTGTGTGTGGTGGTCGTGGTTACATCGGCAATGGCGACCGGACTGGGATAGACGCCGGCAGCGATCAGACCCGCCACATGCGCCATGTCGACCATGAGATAAGCATCGACACTATCGGCAATATCCCGAAACCGTTGCCAATCGACTACCCGCGAATAGGCACTGAATCCGGCAATGATCATTTTGGGTTTGTGTTCCTGGGCCAGTCGATCGACCTCTTCATAATCGATCTCACCCGTGGCTTCATCAAGACCGTACTGCACGGCATGATAAATCTTGCCTGANAAATTCACCTTGGAGCCATGCGTCAGGTGACCACCATGCGCGAGACTCATACCCAAAACCGTATCACCCGGCTGCAGCAGTGCCATATAGACTGCCGCATTGGCCTGTGAGCCGGAATGGGGTTGAACATTGGCATAGTCTGCAGAAAACAGGGCCTTTGCCCGGTCGATGGCCAATTGCTCGGCCACATCAACATTTTCACAGCCGCCATAATAGCGCTTGGCCGGATAGCCTTCGGCATATTTATTGGTCAACACGCTGCCCTGTGCCTGCATGACACGCGGACTGGCATAGTTTTCAGAGGCAATCAGCTCAATATGCTCTTCCTGGCGCTTCTCCTCCGCCTGTATGGAGGCCCATAATTCATCATCGAAACCCGCGATAGTCATGTCTTTTGAAAACATTAAAAACCCCTCTTAATATCAATATGGCAGTCACTGACTTACTGTCTGGAATCGGGAATGACACCAAAATCTATCGTCCTGGCGAAATTCCGCATAAAATTCGGAAAAAGGATGCAAATCATACATTATTTATGCAAATCTTGCATTTTAATTCTTCACTAAGCCAATGTTTTTTGTTAGATTTTAGTTGCTTAACAATCCACAGGAATTTCTCCAGGACGAAATTCCCGGCCCTCTACAATCGGGGTATGAGTGTTAGCAACAGCCTAGGCAGATTGATTCTGCAGACAGGACCGATAAATGGCCACTTTATGGACACCATGACATCATGAATTCGGATATCTACGAGAAATTACAGACGGGAATCAAACATCAGCAAGATAATGAACTACTCCAGGCAGAAGAGTGCTATAGACAAATACTCGAAGAACACCCTGATCACCCGGATGCACTCCACCTGTTAGGGATACTGGCCTACCAGATCGGTGATTACGATGTAGCGGAGGACCTGATCAGGCACGCTATCGATTCCGGTCATGCGATTGCCGACTACCACAACAATCTCGGCGAAGTATTACGCGCTGGCAACCGTATCGACGAGGCCCGTGAACAATACCGGCAGGCACTTGCACTCGACCCCTCGCATCAAAACGCCCAGACCAATCTGCATGACCTGGATCACCCTGAAATAGGTAGCGATAATATAACCGCTAACATTGAGTATTTACCCGATGCCCGACTACATCTATCGACCTACTTGCTCAGCATGGACGACGAAACCCATTCACCCACTCAAAATCTTATTGATCTGTCTTTACTTGTTGCCCACAAGGCTAGCAAACTGGATCTGCAACAGGTCGCCCGCTGCTTCCCTGACAGCATGGCAAGGCTCATCAATGTCTGGCCTGGAGAACATTACAAATTACTGGCAGGCTTGATCGATACCCTCAAACCCGAGACCGTCATCGAGATCGGTACGACGGATGGCGCCAGCACGCTGAGCATGAAAAGCCAACTATCCGTGACGGGCAAGATCACTACTTATGATCCTGCACCCTGGAATGAATACCCCGGCACCGGTCTGAGCAACGCCGATTTTGACCGACAATTACAACAAAAAATCACCGATCTCACAGATCCTGCCCAGGCTAATGCAGAGCGGGCCTTGATCGAACAGGCAGACATTATCTATGTCGATTCCCAAAATGATGTACAGATGGCAAACGAACTTTGTCAGCTGTTTGATTCACTGTCTTTTGATAAAACACCTATTATTATCTTTAACGAAATCAGAACACTGCCCATGTTGAAGACCTGGCGAAATATACAACACGCCAAGCTCGACATGACCTCGTTTGGTCATTGGACAGGAACAGGACTGGTCGAATGGAATAACCCCCCCGGCTAAATTACCTGAGAAAGGCCAATACACAGTCGGACACGCAAGCAATACCCCTTGCATACTTGCCACGTTACGCTGGCATTCCTTTAAGGAGCCTCTGATTAATTTTGGACTTCCAACACAGAACCAGGAACATTTTAGCCACTAGATATCCGCTCATATTGGCCAGAGCTTCCTTAAGTATTTGATCATTATTATTTTTAGGATTTCATGAAACTATTCCGTTTATTTTCAATCTTAATAATTACATTACCGAACGGACCTGCCCATGAAACATAAGCTGTTAAACACATTTTGTTCGATTCTACTGCTGCTGACGAGCACAGGCAGTTATGCCAACGATCCATCCACCATCAGTACACAAAGCGGAACGTCAACCATCGCTGTGCTGGAACTGTATACCTCTGAAGGCTGTAGTAATTGCCCCGCTGCAGAAAAATATCTTAAAGAGATGGTCGAGCAATACAGTGGCAAAAAACAATTTATCCCCCTGGCATTCCATGTGGATTACTGGGATTATATTGGTTGGGAAGACCCCTTTTCAGACCCCCAGTTCGGTACGCGACAACGCACTATCGCTTTACGCAATAAACTAAATTCACTTTATACACCACAGTTCGTCCTGTATGGGCAGGACTTTCCTTCCTATCAAAACATCCCCGAGGCCATTGGTATTATTAATGACATCAAGCCCCAGGCCTCGATCTCGCTCAAAGCCACCTTAACCGGTTTGAAGCTGGATACCAACATCGTGGTCGAAGCAAAAAATGAACGCAGTAAGCACTATGCAGATGTATTTATAGCCGTGGCGGAAAACAATTTATCCTCAAAGGTAACGGATGGCGAAAACGAAGGACTACACCTGCAACACGGTTATGTCGTACGTCATTTTCTCGGCCCTTTCTCACTCAATGGAAAGGACAAACTGGACATAAACAAGACCATCGAACTCAAGAAAGAATGGAAATTAGCTGATCTGAACCTGGTCGTGTTTGCACAGGACAAGGTAGACGGAACAACACATCAGGCGGTTCAGGTTCCTCTGTCCAGGCCAAAGTAAAACCGTTACTAGCAAAAAGATCAGCCCCGTGTATAAGATGAGCTAGGCCAAGGGGCTGTTAAATATTCTGTCTACCTGCTGAAAAAGGTGTTCAGATAATGCCTTGCGATTATTTTCCTGCGGTATAAACGCTTCACCAAAATCAAGATAAACCTGTGTACGCATCACACCCAATACAGCGGTTATATGCTTGAAGAACCCGTCATCATTGATAAAGGGAGCGATCGTATCGCGCTCACCGTTACGCACATACCTGATAACAACGGGTTGCACCGGAACCTTGGCATCGATACCCGCCTGTAAAATAGCAGAAAAAAACCGCTGCACGCGTTCACCACTGGACGTGGTGCCTTCAGGAAAAACAGCCACCGTGGCTTCTTGTTTCAAGGCCTGAACAATTTCTGCATTCAATCGACCGACGGCAGCTGCCGAACCCCGCTGCAAAAAAAAAGTACCGCTCCATTTGGGTAACAAGCCGATAACCGGCCATGCCAGGACATCGTCCTTGGAAACAAAACGTGCTGCGATGGTCGTGTCCAGCGCGATGATATCCAGCCAGGAAATATGATTGGCGACGAGCAAACCTTCAACAGGCGTCCCTCTGACATGGACGCGCAAGCCGACCAGAAAGGCCAGCGCCTTCATCCACATCCTGATCGTCCATTTACCGGCCCGGCGTTGATACCATTTGTTGCCTGCCAGCAAATGCAATAACACGATCACGGCAAAACCAAACAGAATGTAAAGCAACACTAGCGGTAATTTGAGCACTACCAGCATCCACTTCATCATGTCTTTCTCGTTTTCTTGCTGGCGGGCGTCATCAATAACACGGCAAAATCAATATTGGCAATACACATAGGTTTCCGAATAGAATATGATCCATATCTATACATAACAGATTTCAGGGCGCGCGAAAACACTATGGCACAATATATTTATACCATGAATGGCGTGGGTAAAGTCGTACCACCCAACCGTATCATCCTCGAAGATATTTCCCTGTCTTTTTTTCCAGGTGCAAAAATTGGTGTTTTGGGACTGAATGGATCAGGCAAGTCCACCCTGCTCAAAATCATGGCGGGCCTTGACAGCGAACACCTGGGTGAAGCCCGACCACAACCAGGCATCAAAATAGGTTATTTGCCCCAGGAACCACAACTGGATCCAGACAAGGATGTCAGGGGTAATGTCGAAGAAGCGCTGGCCGACCTCAGTGAGGCGCAGACACGCCTGGAAGAAGTTTATGCCGCCTATGCCGAGCCTGATGCCGATTTTGATGCCCTGGCGAGTGAGCAGGCTCGCCTTGAAAACATCCTCCAGGCGGGCGATGGTCATAACATGGAACGCACCCTAGAAGTTGCGGCCGACGCCTTGCGCCTGCCACCCTGGGATGCAGACGTAAACACGCTGTCGGGTGGAGAAAAACGTCGCGTCGCCTTATGCCGCCTGCTACTGTCCAAACCCGACATGTTATTACTGGACGAACCTACCAACCATCTGGATGCTGAATCCGTTGCCTGGCTCGAACAGTTCTTAAAAGAATTCAATGGCACCGTAGTCGCTATAACCCATGATCGCTACTTTCTCGACAATGTTGCCGGCTGGATCCTCGAACTCGACCGGGGTCGCGGCATCCCCTGGGAAGGCAACTATTCTTCCTGGCTGGAGCAAAAAGAACAGCGACTCGAAACCGAACAGAAACAGGAAGCAGCTCACATTAAAACGATAAAAGCAGAGCTGGAATGGGTGCGCAGCAATGCCAAAGGCCGTCATGCCAAGAGCAAGGCACGCCTGCAACGTTTTGAAGAATTATCATCGCAAAGTGTACAGAAACGTGGAGAAACCCAGGAACTCTATATACCGCCGGGTCCTCGGCTCGGTGATCTTGTCATTGAAGCGAAGCACGTCAGAAAGGGCTTTGCAGAACGCCTGCTGGTCGAAGACATGAGCTTCAACCTCCCTCGTGGGGGCATTGTCGGTATCATCGGCCCCAATGGCGCCGGCAAATCCACCTTGTTCAAGATGCTCTCGGGCCAGGAGCAGCCCGATAGCGGAGAAATTCGCATAGGCGACACCGTCAAGCTCTCCTACGTGGATCAGAGTCGTGATGCTTTAAATGGAGAAAACACCGTCTGGCAGGAAATCTCTGATGGCCAGGACCTCATCACCATCGGTAGTTACGAAATCAATTCACGCGCCTATGTCGGCCGCTTCAACTTCAAAAGCACCGACCAGCAGAAATTCATAAAGAATCTCTCTGGCGGAGAACGCAACCGCGTTCATCTGGCCAAGTTGTTACAGAGCGGTGGCAATGTGCTGTTGCTGGACGAGCCCACCAATGACCTGGATGTCGAAACACTACGCGCATTGGAAGAAGCTATCCTCACTTTCCCGGGTTGCGTTGTGGTGATATCGCATGACCGCTGGTTTCTCGACAGGATCGCCACACACATGCTGGCCTTTGAAGGCGACAGTCAGGTCACCTGGTTTGAGGGTAACTATAGTGATTATGAAACCGACCTGAAACGTCGCTTAGGGGATTCCGCTGATCAACCAACGCGCATTAAATACAAACGTATTGATGCCTGAAATCAGGGTGCCAGTCGCAATTTTAGCGCGCGGAACGGGATTCTTGTCAGCATTAATAGTATAAAAATCGCGGCATAGATCAACGGTTCCTGCAGGTCTTTCTTGATTAACCAGATAAAGTGCACCACACCCAGCAAACCGATCAGATAGACCAATGAGTGTAATTTTTTCCAGCGTCTCCCCAGACGTCGCATCATCGATTTAGTTGATGTAAACGCCAACGGTATCAGCAATAACCAGGCGAGGAAACCAATCGTAATGTAGGGCCTGTCGAGGATATCCTCACCCAGGTGAGATATATCCAGCCCCAGATCCAGACCCGCATATATGAAAAAATGGACCGTCACATAGAAAAAGGCAAACAGGCCAAACATGCGACGCATACGTAACGGATAAGACCAGCCCGTGTAACGACGCAACGGTGTCATCAACAAAGTAATCAATAAAAACCGTAATGACCAGCCGCCCGTTTCATGAGTTAAATATTCAACCGGGTTGGCACCCAGACTCTCCGGGTCCAGTAAAGCCCCGTACAACAAGTAAGCAAACGGAGTTAGAGACAACAGGAATAATGAAGGCTTTAACAAACTGGACCAGGAAAACGTCATATCAAAACCACTAATAAATTAAAAGAATTTCTTTAAATCCATACCCGTATACAACTGCGCTACCTGTTCCTCGTAGCCATTAAACATCAGCGTTTTTTTACGTCGTGTAAACAGTGAACCCGATCCGATCACACGCTCTTTGGCCTGACTCCAGCGTGGGTGACTAACCTTCGGGTTTACATTGGCATAAAAACCGTATTCACGCGGGCCGGCGGCAGCCCAGGTAGTACGTGGCATCTTTTCCGTGAAACGAATCTTCACAATCGATTTAATATTCTTGAAACCGTACTTCCAGGGCACCATCAGACGCAACGGTGCGCCATTCTGATTGGGCAATACTTCACCATATAAACCGACGGCCATGATAGACAATGGATGCATGGCCTCGTCAATACGCAGGGCTTCAACGTAGGGCCAGTTGAGAACACTTCGTTTCTGACCAGGCATCTGCTGTGGATCATACAGCGTGGTAAACTCTACATATTTCGCGCGCGAGTTTGGCTCGAAGCGTTTAATCATATCGCCCAGTGAAATACCTACCCAGGGGATAACCATAGACCATGCCTCAACACAACGAAAACGATAAATACGTTCTTCCAGCGTGCTTGCCTTGATCAGATCCTCCAGGTGATAGTCTCCCGGCTTAGCGACTTCCCCCTCGACTTTTACAGTCCATGGCTTCGTTTTCAAGGTATGCGCATTTTGTGCAGGATCACTTTTACCTGTACCAAATTCATAAAAATTATTATACGTAGTGACATCTTTATAAGAGGTCGGCTTGTCGTTGATACTCAATGATGATTTTTTTATTCCCGCCAGCTTTTCTCGCGCNGCCTCAGCATCATCTGGCAACCATAGACNGGGAAGCATCGCCGCNCCNACCAGACCCACGCCTGACTGAATAAACTGCCTGCGCTGCTTATAGTGTTTGTGATCAGTAATTTCTGATGGCTTGATATCGGATGGTTTTTTTATCAGCATGATTGACCTGCAAGTATTTTATAGAAACAACATGAGTTACGACCCATGGAAATGCAATAAGTTGCATCCCTCTATGGCTTATCATCCTGTACAAATATCACGAAAATCTCACGGAAAGCGATATCGCATCGCCGACATAAACGAGACTGGAACCGTCTACACCCCGATCATAGCAGTGACAACAGCTTATCGGCCTGTATGCATACAATCTTTACAGGGAAATATCAGTCGACAAATTCCAGGGCGTCGGTGATCGCCTTGATACCTTGCAAGGCACATTCTTCATCCACGCTGGGTTCAGCACCCGCGACAGCAATCCCGCCATAAAACTGGCCACCGACATTAATGGGCACCCCTCCCACGATCAACAATATCCCTGGCGCAAAATTGAGATCCGTCCTCGACTGCATCTGTGAAGTGGGCGCCTGCAGGCTGGCAGCCGTAAAGGCCTTGCGTTCACTAACACGAATCGTATGCGGACCAGATAATGGATTACGTAAAAAAGCAATCAAGCGTCCATCACGCCCAACGACAGAAGCAGATACCTTATAACCTTTTTTCGTACAATACTCGACCGCTGCAACCACCATATTATTGGCAATATGAGGAGCCAGTGTTTTCAATGGAACAACCGGTGATGTTTCCGCGTGAATCAGAGAAGACAGGAAAAAACAAAGAACAAAACAAATGATAGAAAAGATTTTCATGGAAATTTCCCTTTAGTTATTATAGTTAATACAGGTTTATTAAAATATTTTTACTACCTGTTATGATAGACGTGTGAAAGCCGCTATTTATTCCACAGTAAAATAGCACAGTACGCATAGCGATCTCGCAAACAGGGCAGGCATCGAGTATCTATGTTGTTACCCTGCTGGCTCATCAAAACAATCAAAAAAACTAAACCAATAAAATAAAAGCCTTCCTGATTTTTTCCACGCGCTTTCTATTTACCCTGAAGTCATAGTAACCCGATCGGGAGGCAGAACGTACATGACATAATTTATCCAGATGATGCCTGCAAAATTCAAGATCATCGATAAATCCAAACAGGCGGGATCGACATTCAACATGTATATAATTTTGCCGTCGAGAAACGACCAACATACTTGACCGGGATGACAGCAAGTCTGTCAACAACTGCCAGTCACGATCCGGATTATCACTCAATATTAATGGTTCGATATAATGGCGACTGCCTCTATTGGCCAGACTGGAAACGCAATTAGGTTTATTGGCACAGGGCAATAAAGACTGGTGGCAATCGATATCTTCTGCGTGTATTCGGATGTCTGTCGTCATGCGTATTCAATATCACACAAGAAAATGATCCAACCTGTCATTTACCATTTCCACAAACGGATCAGTCGACCCAGACGCGTGCATTCCTGAACATACGCATCCACGGAGAATCTTCCAGCCAGTCATCGGGATACCATGAATGCTGTACGCTGCGGAAAACACGCTCGGGATGCGGCATCATAATGGTAAAACGTCCATCCTGGTTACACAGACCTGTCAAACCTGCGGGCGAACCATTCGGGTTTTGAGGATAGGTTTCGGTGGCCTGCCCGTAGTGGTCGACATAACGTAAGGATGAAAGGCCAGACTGTTGCAGCTTGTCCAACCCCTGTTTATCTTTAAACTCCATGCGCCCTTCCCCGTGCGCAACGGCGATCGGCATGCGTGCACCGTTCATTTCCTTGAAAAACAGGGAAGGAGAATCCATCACCTCGACCAGGGCCGTACGCGCTTCAAACTGCTCTGAGTGATTGCGCACAAAATGAGGCCACACTTCAGCCCCTGGAATCAGGTTGTGCAAGTTGGACATCATCTGACAGCCATTACAGATGCCCAGACCAAAGCTATCCGTTCGCTGGAAAAACTCGCTAAACTGATCTTTCAACTGCGCATTGAATAACACTGATTTCGCCCAGCCTTCGCCTGCACCGAGTACATCACCGTAGGAGAACCCTCCGCAGGCGACCAGTCCTTTAAAGTCGTTCAAACTGACGCGCCCTTGTTGAATATCACTCATGTGCACATCGATGCTATTAAAAC
>JGI24023J19991_10000428_pt1 | contig 32761 bp, 21 predicted proteins | sample Cruoilmetagenom1_FD_19991 | JGI IMG/M metagenome (IMG submission 19991)
TGATAGCTCCTAATTCAGTATAACCATCGCCTAATTGAATGATTTGCGGATTACTTCCTGTTAAGGTAATAATTGGTGCATTGCTATCTACTACATTTACGATTCTGGTGACTTCGGTGGCTGCATTGCCATTGATATCGGTAGCATTGTAATAAATCGTATAGGTTCCAACAGCATCTACAAATTCAGAGGCATCGATTACTACCGTTGAACCATCATTGGTGATAGCTCCTAATTCAGTATAACCATCGCCCAGTTCGATCTCCTGGGGATTACTGCCGTTCAGGATAATCACGGGAAGGGTGGTATCACTACAATCTTCACTAAAACTAATTTGTGAATCGATATTGGTCCAGTTGGCATCACTATAAGCTACATTATCTACAGAAATACAGTAAAGATTTGGGTTGTTTGTAATATTAAAATCAATATTGGCTATATTAGTATTGTTGCCATTTCTAATATCCAAATCTGTTAGTAGATTTGAGCTGCAATCAATACTGATCAAAGCAGCGTTATTTGAAAGGTCTAAGCTAGTTATATCATTATTGCTGCAATTAACATATGTGAGTAGTGTGTTGTTACTTAAATTTAGAGTATTAAACTGATTGTTTTCAAGGTTAATGCTTTCTAGATTACTATTAGTGGTAAGGTTTATGGCACTAATAAGGTTGTTTTCGGCCTCTAACTCAATTAAACTCGTACAGTTGTTTATAAACAGACTGGTGAGATTGTTTCCTGCACAAGTCAAAGCTGTAAGATTGGTGTAATTGAGTAAATTTAGAGACATCAGGTTATTATTACCGCAGTCTAATGCTTGTAGATTATCATTGGTAATTAAGTTGTTTATGTTGTTATTATCACATCTTAATATTTGCAGAGCTAAATTGTTAGAGGTATCTAAACTAGTAAGCGAATTTGCAGAGCAAAATAAGGTTTGTAAGACTGTGTTTTGGCTAAGGTCAATTTCGGTAATTGAATTGTCGTTGCAATTTAAAAAAGTTAAAACCGCAAAATCTTCTATTCCTGTAAGATCGCTTATGTTGGTATTGGTAACATTAAGCTGTATGACTGTATTAATGTTTGCGGTAGGAACGTAATCATCTAATGGCCCAGAGTCATAGCCTAAGTTAATAAGAGCCTGTTCGAAATTATCATCTGGCACATATGTGAGNTCAACAGCGGCGTCACAATCCTCGCTAAAGCTAGTACCAGCATCGACCTGTGTCCAGTTGGCCGTGGAATAGGCCACATCATCCACCTGGATACAGGCAAGGTCGGGGTTGCCGGTAGCATCAAAAATTACTATGTTACTATTATTACCATTTTTAACATTTAAGTTGGTCAATTGGTTATCGGCGCAATCCAAATTGGTCAATAGCGTATTTTGGCTTAAATCGAGACTTGATAATAGATTTACCTGGCACTCAAGGAAGTCCAGAGCGATATTCTGTGATAGATCCAGAGTGGTTATCTGGTTAAATTCACAGATGAGTGTAGTGAGTCCGTTATTTTGGCTGACATCGAGAGCCGTCAATTGGTTGGCATTACAATCAAGGGATATTAAATTGGTATTTTGGGTTAAATCCAAGTCCGTCAGAAAATTATCGCCACAATTAAGTGAGGTCAAGGCAGTAAAATCCTCTATACCGATGAGATCAGAAATGTCTCGGGAAGCAATGTCCAAATCGGCAATAGTATTGATATTGGCGGTGGGCACGTAGTCGTCGAGGGGTGCCACATCATAGCCCAGATCGATCAAAGCCTGTTCAAAATTATCATCGGGCACGTAGGTGACAGCTACATTGCACTGCTGACTAAAACTGGTATCGGTATCGATCTCCGTCCAGTTGGTCGTGGAATAGGCTGTATCGTCGACCTCTATACAACTCAGGTTAGGGTTGTCAAAAGCTCTAAAAACGGTGACGTTCGTGTTATTCCCATTTTTTACATTAAGCTCGGTTAAATTGTTGCTCGAACAAAATAAGGCAGTTAGATCGGTATTTTGACTAAGATCAAGTGTAATAAGATCATTTTCTATACAAGCCAATGTCTTGAGCCCAGCAATATTGCTCAGGTCAAGCGCTGTTAGCTGGTTGACGCTACAGTCTAAATTTTCCAGATTCACATTCTGGCTCAGGTCTAGTGAGGTAAGTACATTGGAATCGCATATCAGGGAAGTCAAGGCTAAATTGAAACTTAGATTCAGCTCACCCAGTGCGTTACCAGCACAGTTCAGTTCGATAAGAGCAGCGAAGTCCTCTATGCCCGTAAGGTCTGCAATACCTAAATCGCGTACCACCAGTGAGGTAATGCTGCTAATATTTGCGGTAGGGACATGACCATCGAGTGGCCCTACATCATAACCCAGATCGATCAGCGCCTGTTCAAAGTTATCGTCAGGAACATCTGTGAGCTCTATGGGAGCATCACAGTTCTCGCTGAACTTCGTTCCAGAGTCAATTACAGTCCAGTTGGCAGTGGAATAGTCCACATCGTCAACCTCGATACAGCTAAGGTTGGGGTTGTCGGTGGTCCAGAATGTAGTAATGTCGGTATTGTTCCCATTTTTCACATTCAACTCCACCAACGCATTATTTCTACAATCCAGATATATTAAGGCTGTATTTTGTGATAGTTCTAAATTGGTAAGTTCATTTGATGTACAGGTTAGGTATTGTAAGGCGGTATTCTTTCTAACATCAAGACTTGATAGTGGGTTAAGTGAACAATCAAGTCGTTCCAAGTTAAGATTTTGGCTAACATCAATATTTGTAATTAGGTTGCCACTAATAAGTAGACTTGTTAAAACGGAGTTCTTACTTATGTCTAAGCTTGTTAATTGATTTGAAAAGATAGTAAGACCTTCTAAAACAGTATTTTGGCTAATATCTAAATTTGAAAGCTGATTATCAAAGCAGCTCAAATTTCTTAAAAATGAGTTTTGACTAATATCCAAAACTGATAATTGATTGTTCGAACAATTGAGAATCTCTAAATCACCGTTTTGACTTATATCCAAAGTAGTCAGCAAATTATCGGAGCAAAGCAAAAACCGCAAGTTGGTATTCTGCTGTAAATCAATATCGGCAAGTGCGTTATTGCTAACAACCAAGTTGGTTAGCGCAGTAAAATCCGCTATACCGGTGAGATCCCCAATATCTTTGTTTTGAACGTTTAAATCGGTAACTACACTGATATTGGCGGTGGGTACATAGTCATCCAATGGCCCATTGTCGTAGCCAAGATCAATAAGGGCCTGCTCGAAATTATCATCCGGCATATAAGTTTGTGGCGTGTTACAATCTTCACTAAATATGGTCTGGGCATCAATGTTGATCCAGTTGGCTGTGGAGTAAGCAGCATTATCAACTTCTATACAGTTAAGGTCAGGATTGTTGGTAGTGTTAAAGGATGTGAAATTTGTGTTATTCCCATTTCTAATATTGAGCGCAGTCAATTGGTTTCTATGACATTCTATATCTGTTAAAGCACTGTTTTGGCTCAGGTCCAAGGAAAACAGCTCATTTTCAGAACAATACAATTCTTCCAAGGCGGTATTGCTGCTAAGATTCAATTCGGTCAACAGGTTTTCTCCACAATACAATTGCGTCAGGGGTAGATTTGTGTCCAATGCTAATGAAGTCAATTGGTTCACTTCAAAATTTAATCGTTCTAAAGCAATATTTGCACTAAGGTCTATAGTGGACAATTGATTAATGGAGCAACTTATGTCTACCAAAGCTAGATTTCTACTCAGGTCCAACTCTGTTAACAGGTTGGATGTACATGTCAATTGTTCCAACATTGTAAAATCTTCTATACCCGTTAGGTCAGAAATGCCCCTTCCGCTTACAACCAATGTAGTTACGGCCTCAATATTTGCTCTAGGTACAAAATCATCCAGTGGCCCACTATCATACCCTATATCGATCAGGGCCTGCTCAAAATTATCATCAGGCACATAGGTAAATGCAGTAACACAGTTTTCGCTATAAATGGTTTGAGCGTCCTTTAACGGCCAATTGGCATTACTGTAGGTAGCATTATCAACCTGGATACAGGCCAAATCAGGATTACCAGTACTGTCAAAATTGACAATATTGGTATTGTTGCCATTTTTTATATCCAGCTCGGTTAGCTGGTTGTTATAACAAAAGATTTCTGCCAACGAATTGTTATCGGTTAGAACCAAACTACTCAATAGGTTGTTGTAACAAGTTAAAAAGGTCAGTGAGGTGTTTTGGCTCACGTCAATATCCCTCAATTCATTATCCGAGCAATCTAGGCGATACAAAGCACTATTTGAGCGAATTGCCAGCGAGTTCAGCCGATTAGAATTACAATTTAAAACTTCTAGTGCACTATTCTGTTCAAGATTCAAATCCCTCAATTGATTGTTACTGCAGTTCAACGTGACCAGAGCTGCAAAATCCTCGATCCCTGTAAGATCGGAAATACCCTTGTCAGAGACATTAAGACCAGTAAGGCGATTAATGTTCGTTGTTGGCACTAATCTGTCCGGTATGCCACTGTCCAGGCCCAAGTCTATCAAGGCCTGTTCAAAATTTTCGTCGGGCACAGCGGTATTTTGGGCAAACAATCCTATACTAAAAAAGATTGTTAAAAGGAGTAGTATTGTTTTCATAGTAATTTTAATCAAAGTCTAGTTTCCAGTACCAATAGTTAGATTAAGTGGAGTGAAAATACCATCAGGATTTTCCTTTACGATCCAAACATGCAATTGCCATTGACTCAATCCAGTATTTATTTCCCATTCATCTAGATCACCAGTAAATCCTTCTGGCGGTGTACCTGGATTATCAAGATCTGCAATGGGCGTTACATATTCAACTGCTACAAATTGCATTTTACCGTTGTTATCTGGTGCATATAGTATAATTTCGGGCTGTTCAAGACTGAAAACTTGATCAACTCTAGACGGTAATAAATAATGATGCCCCATGTTAGGTACAAAACCCGATACATCAAAAAAACCTTCAGTTGTAGCTAAATTAATATCCTTATACTTACTAGTAGCAGCTTTTAATTGATCAACTTCTAACTGCCATTTAGCTTTAGGCATCTCATCATCACTACAATTCAAAAAGAATGCAGTTAAAAGAAACAGCAATGCTGTTTTTACATAGTTTACTTGTTCTGTTCTCATATTGTAATTATTTTTGATTAATATTTAAAGTAATTCGCTTTAGACAAATCGGATTCCATATTTAGCAGATATTTCAGATACTTTTTTAGTATCTGGTTTTCCGGGCGGTAAGTCATTTAATTCGTCAAACATGAACTCCATCCCAGATGGGAATGCACTCACACACATTTGGGCTTTTTTCGTTCCTACTACTTTCCATGAATGCACAACATTTTTAGGAGCAAAAGCCATATCTCCAGCATTCAATACAGTAGTTTTATTACCAACCATAATTTCTACTTGGCCTTCAATTATTCTAAAAACCTCATCTTCTTTGGTATGTATATGTGGTGGAATTCCGGACCCTGGTGCTAGATAATCTACCCATTCTACTAGTTGATTATTATTGTCTTTCCCAACAAACTTGTGCACTTGTTTGTTTCCGAAAATCTTCAAGACCTTACCTTCTTCGGTTAAAACTACTTTTCCTTTTAGTCTTTTATCCTTTAATGGGTCAGATTTACTTTTTGCCATTAGTAAATTAACCGGAAGCATAGCTACTAATCCGACTCCTCCCAACTGAGTTAAAAAAGTTTTTCTATTCATAACTTTCATATTTAATTAAAAAGGTATTATCTGTTTCGTCTATTTTAAAACCTTGAAGCAAAGCTATTTTGAAATAACTAATCGAGTTAACATTGACGTTGCGATAAATAGCTGTTTTGTTACAAAAATTAAAGCATGAAACAATACTATCATTTAATGAAACAAGAGTGTTAGTAACTTATATATTAAGTAAAGAAATTAGCAGTAACTAAAATCTATAAGAATTTTTTAGTAACTTTTCACTATAAAAACTATGAGTTATAGACTTCTACATATTCTTTGCTGTACGATTTGCTTACAATGCTTGTTTGCACAAGAAGTTTATGAACTAGATCAAAAATATCCGGTTCATGATTTGAATCCTTCTCTTAAAGTATATTCTAATAGTACGCATCGATTTACACCCGAAATTATCTTGAAAGATTCAACATTGCCATTTCAATTAGGTAATGCCATACCAAAATATCTAAAAGTAGGCGTTACGTACTGGGGAAAATTAACTGTGCGAGCAAAAGATTCACTTAAAGGGTGGACATTACATTTTGAAGACAAACAAATTGGAATTCCCGCATGGGGGAAAAGTAATGGAAAAGTAGATGTTTATGCCTATGATGGTTCTAATTTAGTTTTTCATAAAAAAACAGGTGCTGAATATTCAAAAAAAGAACGCAAAGTAAAAGCGAATTGGGTCTTAAATCAGATAAGCCTTCATGATCTACCTCTCAACAAAGACATAACATTCGTCATAAAAGCACAAGGAAATAAACTAGGTCATCCAGCTTACTTTAACTTAAGTGCAAGAAGCCCCAGGCAACCATATTACCATCAAATTTATCAATTTCATAATAGCTTTAATATCTTTATGTTTGGTGTAACCTTTATCATTTTTTTATATCACTTATTGCAATATATCTATTTAAAAGAGCGCGTTTTTATGTGGTTTTCCATATGGCTTCTGTTCTGTATGCTCACAATGGCCATGTCTATAGGTCTTATCATTGGTTCATTCACTAAATTCCGCTTCGCCTTATGGGTTATTATAGCAAACGGAGTATTCTTCTCCTTTTGGTTTTTTGGTCGCATGTTTATTAACTCAAAGGAAAAATTTCCTAAACTAGATAAATTTATATTAGGATTAGCCGTTTTCATTCTGGTTGAAATCATTGGAGTTGCACTCTACTCTATAATTTTTAAGCCTCAAATATTTTTTACTGGTGTAGGCATACATTACAATTTGCTACAAATTTACACAATAGCAAGCCTTGTGATGTCTATAATACTTGCATTTAAAAAAGATTTGTTCGCCAGATATTTTGGAATAGGTTCAATTATAGGTTCAATTTTTCTAATTATAGGTACACTTTGGGCAATGCAGATTATAAGGCCCTTTAGTAACTATTTTATTGATCCATTTGCAACAGGTATGTTTCTGCAAATCATTATTTATTCATTTGGAATCGCGTACAGACAGCAAAAAATAACGGAGCAAGCACAAGAAAAGAAATTACAAGCCGAGCGCTCCATAGCGGAGATACAACGTATGAAAGATCTTGATGGAGTTAAAACACGCTTCTTTGCGAATATCAGCCATGAGTTTAGAACACCTTTAACGTTGATAACTGGTCCTTTAGAACGTGTAAAGAAGCTGTCTAGCAATAAAGTAGGCGAATCGGTATTGTTGAGTGACAAAGCTTATAATGTTATAAAAAAGAATGCAAATAGACTTCAAACTTTGGTTGATCAATTATTAGATCTTTCAAAAATTGAAAGCGGTACAGTACATTTAAACCTAACACAAGGCGGATTAATTCAGTTCATTAGATCTATTGTATTTTCTTTTGAAAGTATGGCTGAACGGCAAAATATTAGTTTAAATACAAATTTTCCTGAAGAACTGAATACAGCTTTTTATGATAAAGACAAGCTTGAAAAAACCCTTAACAATTTACTTTCTAATGCTTTTAAATACACTCCTCAAGGAGGAGCTGTAAGCATACAAGTTGATTATACAGAAAATAATTTTACTATTGAAATAAGTGATACAGGTAAAGGTATTAAGCAAGAGGAAGTGAGTCGTATTTTTGACAGATTTTATCGCATTGAAGGAACTGAAACAAAAGGTTCTGGTATCGGTTTGGCACTAACTAAAGAATTGGTTGATCTACATAACGGACAAATAAATGTGCATAGCAAAAAAGGCAGAGGAACTTCATTTAAAATACGATTACCATATTTACTGAGCGACTTACCCGATTCTATTGTTAGCTCACAACCTGAAAAATTGAAAGTGGCTGTCACTGATGATGATGAAGTAATTATCATTAATAACGAAAGTAATTCTCATAAGTGCAAAAAAAATTCAAAAGATGAAGCTGTTGTACTTTTAGTTGAAGATAATAGAGATCTACGCAATTTTATTACTGATATATTGAGTAGTCATTATAAAGTACTAACCGCTTCTGACGGTTTGCAAGGAGAACGTATGGCATTCGAACACATACCAGATATTGTGATAAGCGATGTAATGATGCCAAAAAAGGATGGTTATGAGCTTTGCAATGTACTCAAAACAAATATTAAAACCAGCCACATACCTATTATTATGCTTACTGCTAAGGCTGGACAATCTAATAAAATGGAAGGATTAACACAAGGAGCCGATGCATATATTACAAAGCCCTTTGATGCAAACGAGCTTTTAATAAGACTTAAAAATTTGATAGAAGCTAGAAAAAAGATTTGGGAACATTTTAAGTCATTAGATCTAGCAGTGATAGACAATTTAAATATTCAATCTGCAGATGATAAGTTCTTACAAAAAGTAGTTAAAACCATTAAAGAAAATTTAAACAATGAATTGCTGTCTGTTGAAGATATTGCTTCAAGTGTTGGTTTTAGCAGGGTACAGTTACATAGAAAATTAAAAGCAATAATCGACAAATCTACAGGGCAATTGGTAAGTGAAATTCGACTAAATGAAGCACGAAAAATGCTTAAAAATAAAATAGGTTCTGTTTCCGAAATCGCTTATGCTGTTGGGTATTCAAATATGTCTTACTTCACAAAAAGCTTTAAAGAAAAGTTTGGTATATTACCCAGCAAGGTTCAAAATCAAGAAAATTAAAACACTAAACTATATAAATTTCATCTGTAACTTGGCTCATATTTATCCTATATTTAGTTATTATCAATTAGATATTCCTAATTATCCAATAGATGCTTTAGAAAAAATTGCTTTTCCAATAGGTAATAAATAAAAGCGGCATTAGTTATCAACTGATAAAAATCAGTTAAAACTGAATTTATCTTAACATCTGAGTACATTGAGTTATAACTAGCCTAAATCGTAAACCTATTTTAGAGTTTAGAGTCTATATTTATACTTCTACATCGAAAGCTAAAAAACTTAAATTTTATACTAATAGATTCTTATTAATTCCTAATATATTTTCTTTGGTATATTCGTTTATAAAAGTATCAGTAAAATTTTTCTTCCCAAGCAGTTCCTGATTTTTTAGAATATTTTGAACATCTCTTTCTGTATATTCTTTTAGCATAGGCTTGGCTAACTCAGCAAAACTATAATGCCAAGGCTCATATTTAAAGCCTCTTCTGGCATGATCGTTTGTATACACTCGATAAAAACCATATTTATATGCATTGCCATCCATCCATTCCCTAAAATTCTTATAGATTCCATCACCGTGATAATTTTTGGTGTTTAACGGATATCTTGAAGTTTTTATACTACCATCAACTACATCTATTTCTGTTCCCCAATGGTGCCGTGAACTCCCTGGAATAGCAGTATATCGTATATTATATTCGACAGCCGTTTTAGATGATAATTTACGCGACCTGTACCTATTATATTTACGCGTCCAAATTAAGTTTTGATGATAAAAACTTCGATAGCTTGATACTACTCGAATACGCATGCCATTTTTTCTTGCCGCATTATCCATATCCAAAAAGGCCTCATGAGCTCTCCATAGAAGCCTATACCCGTTACCATAAAGTTTAGGAGTACTTTTACCAATTAAATACTTATCGGTATATGCATATGATGAAGTTGATAGTGCCAGGCTCGGAGCCGAAATTATTGCAATGCCTGCAAAGGCTGAAGTTTTTAAAAAGTTTCTTCTTGAATTCATTTTTATAAGTCAGAAATAAAATTATCTATTATTTTACCAATTAATACAATTACTCCCAGCCCAATTGTAACTTTAATTATGAACTTAAAATTAAATGAATTATTACTAGATTTTAGATGCTATAAATCATTGTTATTAACAATTTAAAAAATAAATGAGAACTTTTTTTTAAAAAAATAAATAAATAAAAAACAATTTAAAATTCTTATATTTAGAAAGTTAAGAAATTTTTCTATCTATTAATAGACGAGGGTGTTATCAACAAAAATTGTTAATTGCCAGTATTTATAAACTTTTTTTAAAGTGAAAAAAAATCAAAATTTAGCTGTCCACACTACGATGTTTTGCCTTTTTACTGCCTTCATACATTTCGTATTTAACCAATCGACATTCTAATTTACCATTATACACTTTTATTTTTCTGGAAGTGCGTAAACCCACATTTTTAAGGCCATCAGTAAAATTAGAAGTAATCAGCCAGGCATTTGTATTTGTATAGCTATGTTTAAGGGTATTACCGATTTCTTTATAAAAAGTTGAGACATCTATTTCTAAACGCTCACCATAAGGGGGGTTAAATAAAAGAATGGTTTTCCCTTCAACCTCTTTTTCTGTATTGAAAAAATTAGCTTGTTTAATTTTTATAAAATCTTCTAAATGCGCATTTTTAACATTATCATTCGCCTTTCTAACGGCGGAAGGAGCTTTATCATACCCCAAGATCACCGAATCGGATTCCTTCACTTTTTTAAGCAGTGAACCTCTAATGATATTGAATAAATCTTCATCAAAATCATTCCATTTTTCGAATCCGAATTCCTTTCTATTAATATTTGCAGGAATATTATTTGCGATCATAGCCGCTTCGATTAAAATGGTGCCACTACCACACATAGGGTCAATAAAATTCTGTGAACCGTCATATCCACTTAACAAAACCAATCCTGCTGCCAGTACTTCATTAATTGGGGCTATATTTGTCTGGTTTCTATACCCTCTTTTATGCAGAGAGTCTCCAGAGCTATCCAACGATACCGTACAATAATCTGCTTGAATATGTATGTTTACTTGCAAATCAGGATGTTTTATATCTACATTCGGACGTTTATTGAACTTATCTCTAAAATAATCGGCAATTGCATCTTTAGATTTAAGTGCAAGATAATGTGAATGTGAAAAATTATCAGAGTTAGCCACAGCATCAATGGCAAATGTTTGGTTAACCCCTATGTACTTGTCCCAATTTATTTGTCGTAATTTCTCATATAAATCATGTTCAGATTGTACTTTAAAACTTTTAATAGGCATTAAGATCCGTACTGAAGTTCTCAAGGCCAAATTAGCCTTATACATAAAACCTAGATCACCCTTGAAAGAAACATTCCGTATGCCTACTTTGACATCAAAAGCTCCTAGAGTTCTCAATTCTTCCGCTAATAATTCTTCAAAACCAAATAAGGTTTTGGCTACCATTTTAAAGTTTTCATTCACGAGTATCGAATTGTGATACAAAAATACGCTAATTATTATTGCTATAAATTGATTTCTTACTTTTGTAGCCAATTTATAGTTTATGACCCAAAAACAAGAATGGTTTAAGGAGTGGTTCGATACTAAATACTACCATATTTTATATCAGGAAAGAAATGATGATGAAGCGGAACAATTCATGCGAAATTTACTCACTTATCTTCGGCTCGAAAAGAACAGTAAAATATTAGACCTGCCATGTGGTAAGGGAAGACATGCTGTTTTTTTAAATTCACTGGGTTATGATGTTGTTGGTGCAGATCTATCCAAAAACAGTATTGAGCATGCCCAAAAGTTTACCAACAAAACCTTGCATTTTAAAGTGCATGATATGCGAACAGAATTTGTAACAAAATTTGACGCCATATTTAATTTATTTACTAGTTTCGGGTATTTTGAAGATGAAGAAACCAATATCAAGGTATTACAAAATCTAAAAGACGGCTTAAAAAAAAATGGCGTTTTAGTTATTGATTTTATGAATGCAATGTATGTAAAACAACATCATGTAAGAGAAGAAATTATCACTAAAAATAATATTGAATTTACTATTACAAGATCAGTTACTGATCATTTTATTTTAAAAGATATACGTTTTACAGCAGACGGAAAAAAGCATCATTTCACCGAACGGGTAAAATATTTACCTTTGGCAACATTAAAAGGTTATTTAAAAAAAGCTAATTTAAAGTTGACTCGTACATTTGGCGAATACTCGCTAGTTGATTTTGACAGAAAAAATTCAAGTAGATTAATCCTTATTTTAGAATGAATATAATTGCTTTACTACTATCGGTACTATTAGGGGTCGTTTTCGTTTTAATTCTTAAACCTACCACAAAAGCAATTCAATTATTTCTTTCTTTCAGTGGTGCCTATCTTTTATCAATTACCGTGCTACATTTATTACCTGAAGTCTTTGAGTCACAGCAACAGAATATTGGAATTTATATACTTGTAGGAATTTTATTGCAAAGTATATTGGAGTTCTTTTCAAAAGGCGCTGAGCATGGTCATATACATGTACATCCATATACAAAAGGCTTACCTTGGTTGTTATTCTTTAGTTTGTGCTTACATGCTTTTTTTGAGGGAATTCCATTAGGCTCTGCAAATAATGATTTATTATTATGGGCCATTGTAGTTCATAAAATACCAATCGCAATTATCCTTTTTATATTTCTGTTGAATTCTGAATTACCAAAAAAGTATGTATACTTTTTTATACTTGCATTTGCCTTAATGAGTCCGTTAGGCTTGCTATTGAGTAAGGAAATACTCTTTTTCCACAAGTATCATGTGGAAATTACAGGGATTGTTATTGGAATATTTTTACATATAGCAACGGCTATTTTATTTGAAAGTACGCAAAACCATCAATTCAATAGTAGAAAATTTATTGCGGTATTAATAGGTTTCGCAGTAGCATTTCTAAGCACTCAGCTTAATTTCCTACATCACTGATAAATTTGACGCGCATCAAACGTAATTCCTCTTCATCAAAATCACCATCAAATTCATCCAGGGCCAATTGAATTTTATCAGATTCAGCTTCCATAAAGTATTCAAATATTTCTTCTTGCTGATCTTCATCTAACATATTATTTAAACAATAGTCAATATTTAATCGGGTACCTGAATATACAATTCTTTCCAATTCTTTGGTAAGGTCTTCCATAGATAAACCTTTAGATTTTGCAATATCTATCAAAGGTAATTTTCTATCGGTATTTTGAATAATATATAATTTCAAGGCTGAATTGGTGCCTGTACTTTTTACTATCAGGTCATCTGGCCTCATTATATCATTTTCTTCAACATACTTGGCAATTAAATTGACAAATTCTTTTCCGAATTTTTTGGCTTTACCATCTCCAACCCCATGAACATTAGAGAGTTCATCAACTGTTATTGGATATTTCAAGCTCATATCTTCTAAGGAAGGATCCTGAAAGACAACAAATGGCGGGACTCCCAGTTTTTTACCAACATCTTTTCTTAAATCTTTAAGTATTGTCATCAGTTGTGCATCAGTACCTCCGCCAGAGCTTTTAACATTGGTAACGATCGTATCACTATTTCCTTTTTCGTAAACATGATCTTCCGTCATCATAAACGACTGGGGATTTTTAATAAACTCTTTGCTTTGAGCTGATAATTTCAATACTCCATATTGCTCAATTTCTTTGGTAATATAACCTGCAACTAATACTTGACGAATTAATGCCATCCAAAAGCCACCCTCTTTATCTTTACCGATACCAAAAAATGACTGGGCGTCTGTTTTACGTGATTTTAATAGGGCATTTGACTTCCCTATCAAGGAATTTACGATTTCTTTAGCTTTATACTCTTCATTAGTGTCTCTAATAACTTCTAATAAAATTTTAACTTCATCTTTTGCCTCTATTTTCTTTTTAGGGTTTCTGACATTGTCGTCCATATCAGCTCCTTCCCCATTAATTTCATCAAACTCTTCACCGAAATAATGCAATAAAAATTTACGTCGTGACATTGATGTTTCGGCATAAGAAACAACTTCCTGCAAAAGTGCATGGCCAATCTCCTGTTCTGCCACAGGTTTTCCTGATAAAAATTTCTCCAATTTTTCTATATCCTTGTAGGCATAAAAAGCCAGGCAATAGCCTTCACCTCCATCTCTACCAGCTCGGCCTGTTTCCTGATAATAACTCTCTAAACTTTTCGGAATATCATGATGAATAACAAAACGAACATCAGGCTTGTCAATTCCCATTCCAAAAGCAATAGTAGCTACCACTACGTCAGCATCTTCCATCAAAAACATATCCTGATGTCTGGCTCGTGTTTTGGCATCCAATCCCGCATGATATGGCACCGCCTTAATGCCATTCACTTGTAAAATTTGAGCGATTTCAGTCACTTTTTTTCTACTCAAGCAATAAATGATTCCCGATTTACCCGCATAGCTCCTAACAAACCGTATGATATCTTTTTCAATATCTTTAGTTTTGGGCCTCACTTCATAAAATAGGTTCGCTCTATTAAAGGACGCCTTAAAGGTTTTGGCATCAGACATCCCTAGATTCTTTAAAATGTCTTCTTGCACTTTTGGTGTTGCTGTTGCTGTTAATCCGATTATAGGTACATCATCTATTCTGGTAATGATGTTCTTAAGGTTTCTATATTCAGGCCTGAAATCGTGACCCCATTCAGAAATACAATGTGCTTCATCAATGGCCACAAATGATATGTTTTGTTTTTTTAGAAAGTCTATGTACTCTTCTTTTGTAAGAGATTCAGGTGCAACATATAATAATTTGGTAATACCGTTTTCAATATCGCTCATCACTCTACTAATCTCTCCTTTATTCAAAGAAGAATTTAATACGTGGGCAATACCATGTTCAGTAGAAATACCTCTTAGTGCATCTACCTGGTTTTTCATTAAAGCAATTAAGGGAGAAACTACGATAGCCGTACCATCCTGAGCCAATGCAGGGAGTTGATAACATAAAGATTTGCCTCCGCCTGTGGGCATAACAACAAATGTATTATGCTTGTCAATTAAGCTTTTAATAACCTCTTCCTGCAATCCTTTAAATTGACTGAAACCGAAATATTTTTTTAGGGCTTCGTGTAAGTCCAATTTTGTCACCTCTATTTAAATTTATCTCTATTTTTTAGATACATTTGCAACTAAAGATACTCATTATTTTTTAATTTTTTTAATTTTGAATACAAAAATAAATATTTTAGATATTGCCAAACAAACCATTTCTATTGAAAGTGAAGCAATAGCGAATTTAATACATTTTTTAAATAAAGATTTTGAAAATGCTGTTAAATTTATTCTAAATTCTAAAGGGAGAGTTGTCGTTACCGGAATAGGTAAAAGTGCAAATATAGCATCCAAAATCGTGGCAACTTTAAATTCAACAGGAACACCTTCGATTTTTATGCATGCAGCCGATGCCATCCATGGTGATTTGGGTATCATTCAAAAAGATGATGTTGTGGTTTGCATTTCTAAAAGTGGAAATACTCCTGAGATTAAAGTGCTAATTCCTTTAATTAAAAGTTCGAATAATAAAATTATTGCAATTACAGGCAATATCGACTCTTATCTAGCACAACAGGCTGATTTTATTCTTAATACTGCCGTTGAACAGGAAGCTTGCCCTAACAACCTGGCCCCAACCACAAGTACTACTGCTCAATTGGTCATGGGAGACGCTATGGCGGTTTGTTTATTAGAAATGAAAGATTTTACCAGCAAGGATTTTGCAAAGTACCATCCCGGAGGCACTTTAGGTAAACGGTTATATTTACGTGTTGGTGATTTAGTAGAAAGAAACGCCATACCAAAAGTAGCTTTAAACGAAACTATTACCAATGTAATTATTGAAATTTCTGAAAAACGGTTAGGTGTAACTGCGGTAATTGATAAAAATTCACTCGTTGGGATTATTACAGATGGTGATATTAGACGGATGCTCAAAGACAATCTTAATATCTCTGAATTAACTGCTAAGGATATAATGAGTAAAAATCCTAAAACAATAGATTCTGCGGCTATGGCTGTCGAAGCACTGGAAGTTATGGAGAGTAATAATATCTCACAACTATTGGTAAAAGAAAATGATATGTATATTGGTGTGGCCCATCTACACGATTTATTAAAAGAAGGAATTATTTAGTATGTCAAAAGATCAGAATGAAATGTCATTTTTAGGTCATCTTGAAATTTTGAGATGGACACTTATTCGCTCGGCAATGGCTGTGCTTTTGGTTAGTATTGTCGCCTTTATAATGAAAGAGTTTATTTTTAATAAAATAATTCTATTGCCAAAAGATGCTTCATTTTTTACATATCGATTTTTATGTTCAGTATCTCAAAAATTGGGCACGGAAGGACTTTGTATCGATGAAATTCCTTTTATCGTTCAAAGTAGAACGATGGCCGGACAATTTTCTGCACATATTTGGACGTCAATAACCGCAGGATTTATTTTGGCCTTTCCATTCATTCTTTGGGAAATATGGAAATTTATCAGACCCGGCTTATTTCCTAAGGAAAGAAAAAATGCCAAAAGTTTTATTATCATTTCTTCTTTTTTATTTTTTTTAGGAATTTTATTCGGTTATTATGTAATAACACCACTTTCTATTAACTTTTTAGGCGCTTATAGAGTTGCTGATGAAGTTCGGAGTAATATTGACCTAAGTTCTTATATTGGTTTACTTAGAGCTTCTGTGTTATCAGCAGGCTTAATTTTTGAAATGCCTATTATCATCTATTTTTTAACAAGGATGGGTTTAGTCACTCCTGAATTTTTAAGAAAATATAGAAAATATGCTCTGGTTTTGGTTCTCATATTATCGGCTTTGATTACGCCGCCAGATGTTATCAGCCAAGTGATAGTGGCCATACCGATGATGATTTTATATGAAGTCAGTATTACAATTTCGAAAATCATTATCCGTAAAGAAAAAAAAGCAACAGCAGAAGTTAAAAAAGTTTAAGTATTTTTACCCATTATGGATTCAAAAGTAGATGCATATATTGTCAATCACAATAACTTTTCAGGTATTCTTACTACATTGAGAGAACTGTTTTTGTCTGTTGAACTTGTAGAAACCATAAAATGGGGAATGCCAACCTATACAATGAATGGTAAAAATATTGTAGGTATTGGGGCATTTAAAACGCATTGTGGCATTTGGTTTTTTCAAGGAGGATTGTTAAAAGATAGTCATAAGGTACTGACCAATGCTCAAGAAGGCAAAACCCAGGCGATGCGTCAATGGCGATTTACGAGTGATTCTAAACTGGATAAAAAATTGATTTTAGCCTATGTTCAAGAGGCTATATCTAATGAAAAGAAAGGATTAAAGATAAAGCCAATAAAAAAACAGTTGACTATCCCACCCGAGCTAGCGACAATTTTAAATGAAAACAAAGTGTTGGCTCAATCTTTTGAACAATTGACACTCAGTAAGAAAAAAGAATTTGCGGAATATATTATAACCGCCAAAAGAGAAACAACTAAAAGAAACCGTTTAGAAAAAATTATTCCGATGATTTTGAATAACATTGGGCTTCATGATAAATATAGAAATTGTTAAATATGATTTTAAAAGCTGAAAATATTCAAAAAATATACGGTAAACGCAAAGTTGTCAAAGGTATTTCCCTAGAAGTATCACAAGGTGAAATTATAGGCTTGTTAGGCCCCAATGGTGCTGGGAAAACTACTTCATTTTATATGATCGTCGGAATGATTGAGCCAAATGAAGGAAGGATTTTTTTAGATGATGAAGATATAACCGATGACTCAATGTATAAACGTGCTCAAAAAGGAGTTGGTTATCTTGCCCAGGAAGCATCGGTATTCAGAAAATTATCTGTAGAAGATAATATTTTATCAGTGCTTCAATTCACAGGCTTGTCAAAAAAACAGCAAAAAGAACGACTAGAATCTTTAATTGAAGAATTTAGTTTGGGCCATGTACGTAAAAACAGAGGTGATTTACTTTCAGGTGGTGAACGAAGACGTACTGAAATTGCCAGGGCGTTGGCTTCTGATCCGAAATTCATTTTATTAGATGAACCTTTTGCAGGAGTTGACCCTATTGCAGTTGAAGATATTCAAAGTATAGTAGCCCATTTAAAGGACCGGAATATTGGTATTTTGATTACTGACCACAATGTGCAGGAAACGCTTGCAATTACAGATAAAACATATTTAATGTTTGAAGGTGGTATTTTAAAAGAGGGTACTCCTCAAGAACTTGCTGAAGACGAAATGGTAAGAAAAGTATATTTGGGTGAAAGTTTTGAACTTAAAAAAGCGAAAAGATTTTAATAGCGTCATTTATGGAGTTATTTCACAATTTAAATTTACCTGATATATAAAAAAACAGCCAATAGAGATCTCTATTGGCTGTTTTTCTAATCGCCTCTATGATTTTCTGAATACTATTGTGCAACAACTCTGTGTTCGCCGGTTTCTATTCCAATAATTTTACCTTTTTCATTGATCAATAAAAAATGAGACCAGTTTCTTTTGGTAACCTGAACTTTATAGATTCTACTACCATCACTTTTTTTAGTGTAAGTGGCGTCACTTGAAATTACATAACCTGAATAACTTTTTAAAGCCTCCTTTACTTTTTGAGGAGATTTTGAAATTGTAGTTTTAAGTACTATTTCATTGCTGGTATCTTCTTTCTGCGAATACATATCCTGTACGCAAAAAAATGTAAATCCTAGTACAGCAATTAAAATTTGTAAATTTTTCATATTTTTTAATTTTAGTTTATTGATTATTTTATTAATTAAACCAACTGGAATTGCCTCTATTGGTTGCAAAATTATAACCTAATGTTATTAAAGGTGTTCCGGCTTTGCTAAGCCTGGTTGATTCATTAATATTCATTTGATAGCCAAGACCTACATACCAATCTTTTTTATTTAATCCGAACATCGGCACTATCGAGGCGGGTTCAAATCCTTTGTCATTCAAAAATCTACCGCTAATTCCAGCCCACATATAACCATCATCGGTTATCTTACGTGCTTTAAAATTTAGATCGGTTGCCGAACGGCCATCACTTTCAAAGTATTTGAAATAGATTGAAGGTTCATACTCATATTCCCCACTTTTACTTTCAAATGTATAACCGGTGTACAAGTAATAATTTCTCAATCGTAAAGGCTCATTGAAATCAAAATCATCACCTTTTTTTCCAATAATATTCGAAGCATTAAAACTTACGAAATAGCGTTCAATCCTATATAAAAATCCCACTTCAATATTATGATTCGATGTTGATCTACTTCCACCGACAATGGGATCATCCACAGGAGCCTGGTCAGGATCGCCTAAATGAAAATTGCCTGTATCAATTTTTAATTGATTGAACTTATAGGATATCCCTAGTGATAAATATTGATCATTCACGTCATTTATTGTCAAATGATGCGCATACGAAAGTTGTAAACCTAATTGCTTTGTATTACCATTTCTGTCATTATACATGACAATTCCGGCACCTGATCGTTCGCTAAAGCGCGTGTCATACGATAAAGTTTGTGACAATGGTGCATCATCTAATCCTATCCATTGTGCCACGCCACTTAAGCGTAGTTTGTGTACATCGTCCACACCTGCATATGCCGGAGAAATCACAAACGGATTTTCTACCAGGTATATAGAATACGGTGAAAGTTTCAGTTCTTGCGAATTTACCGCTAAGGTAAAGGTAAATAGAGCTATATATATTAATTTCTTCATTGGGTCTGATTCGTTATTTTTGATTATCTATATAAAGTAAAATTACCTTTAAACTCCCTGTTGTCAGTCGGTTCGTTTAACCTAACGACATACCAATAATCACCTGAGGGTAATAAATTATTCTTATAATAACCATCCCAGAACGTTCCACTGTCATTTCCCTTCAAGCTCGTGATCAAACGTTGATACCTGTCAAAAATATCTACGGTTAAATTCGGATAGATCTCTATGTTTCTAGGATACCATGTATCGTTAATACCATCACCATTCGGGGTGAAGAAATTTGGTATTTCTATATCTTTAAATTCTTCTATTTCCTCTACTATACATCCCTTCGAGTCTTTCACAAAGAACGCGTAGAATCCTGCACCGGGAATTTGAAATACATTATTACTGCTAAAATCACCGTCACCAACTATCGGATCACTACCTTGTTGTACCCTGATCATTGCATATTGATACTCAGGTTCACCGTCTGTAGCATTTACAACATATTCTCTTGGAGAGTTCGTTTGTTCAACTTCAAAACTTACCGGAGTATATCCCTCAACAGTCACTGTTATTGGTGGTTCAGTACATCCATTTGTAGTATTTCGAACTCTCACAGTGTGTTGTCCGTCAGAAACATCGTCAAAAATTCCTGATGCCTGAAAGGTACTTCCATCTAAGCTATACTCAACTTCATTCTCATATTGAGCAGCAACTGAGGCATTAACTTGATTTTTAGATCCCTCACATTCAAAACCAGCACTGGCTTCAAATTCTAAGAATATCAATTGATCAATAGTTACATTCTCAATAGTTTCGCAGGTATTTACACCTTTTACCTTACGGATCGTAATTTGATAATCTCCTTTCACTAATCCTGTAAAGTTTGGAGATGCCTGAAACGAATTCCCACCGTCAATACTATATGAAAGTGTATTGCCTGCATTATTTTGACTAATATTTACAGAAATTGTTCCATCTGAGTCACCAAAACATACTACATCTTGTTTATCAATAGCATATTCTATTTCTTCGTCAAAATCAATCGTTGCCGTAGTTGTAGTTGTACAGTTATTTGCATCTCTTACGGTAATTACATGATTACCTTCGGTAGTTACTTCAAAAACATTTTCGGCCTGGTATGTTGCTCCATTGTCAATACTATATTCATAATCACTGGTAGCAGTTATTTTTGTGCCACCTGTTGCAGTAACTTCTATTCTTCCAGCCAACCTATTGCCATTACAAGGCATTATATTGTCTAACACACTGTTAGATGACTGTAATAGGGTTGGTTCACTTATAACTATCGGTTGTACATCAAAACAGCCGTCAGAATTGGTCACTTTGATACTATATGTACCAATATCTAATCCTGAGAATTCATGATTTTTAGCTGCCGTAGGTCCAACTGTTGACAATACAGACCCGCCTTTCGATAATTCATAAGTAAAGGTAGCAGCAGTATCATCCACTACAATATTTACTTTACCATCTTCACTGTCTTTACACAATGCATCACTTGGTGTAAATGTCACATCTAACCCTAATACAGTTACAGTTCTCGTGGTAACTGTACATCCTATTTTTGTTTGAGTTACAGTGTATACACCCGGTCCATTCACTTGAATTGATTGTGTATTTCCTACTGGCGTTCCATTTTCATCTACCCATTCATAAATATTATATCCATCATGACCCGAAATTGTTAGTGTATTATTACAGAATGTTTCGGTACTATCAAATTGACAAGAACTGGTATCTACAAATAGATCCATAGAACCTATATTCCCTAGACCACAACCGTTAATACCATTTAATCCCGGTTGGGCGGTAATATTGGTTCCTGAAGTTTCACCGTCGTAACTTGATTCTATAAAGTTTTCAAGTAAATTTGTACAAGCATCGGTATAATCAAAACAATTATCTGAAGCTGTTACCTGGTATCTAATATCATAAGCTGCATTATTTGGGTCCGATTCCCTTACAACCAATGAATTATCTATCGAAAAACGCAATTGTCTTGTAGCGCTATTAAAAGTATAGGTAACACCTGGTGGTAATATGATTGAAAGTTCATCAAGGGTTACATTAATTGGTAATGTATTTAGTATTACTGTATTTTGCGCATTATCAGTACCTATATTTTGAAAATTAATATTATACCACACTGTTGCTCCTAAAGGCACCGGTGAATTAAGTGTAATTGGGTTATTAGAAGTATCTTCTACACTTGTCAATACCTGTAGAACAGGTTCAATAATATTAATGGCAAGTGTGTTTAAAAAAGTATAAATCCAATCATGATCATTTAAAAGCTCATTTGTTACCCTAACAGTAAGCCCGGTTTCATTATTTCCTATCAAGCTATTACTTCCATTTAATGGCGTAAAATCAATCATCTTCTGATCCCATCCTAAAGTGTTTGTACTATTCAAATTACGATTTGTAATATGCGCTCCATTTTCCGTAATTTTACTGTTGAAGAAATTATCAATATCATTTTCGGCATCATATAGAGCTGTGAAATTATCATCTGGACCACCAGTATCATTCATATTTGATCTCAAAAGCATTTGATCACCAAACCAATTTAAATCACCTTCAAGTGCCACTACACCAATTCTACCTTCTACAGGACCTGATGGAGGTGTCGTAAAGCCAGAATAATTAAAATCTACTGTCCCATAATCAATAGTAACATTACCAGATGAATCTTCGTCATATCTTACAGCTGAAAAACCATCAAAGGTTGAAATATATTTTCGTGGTTCAGAAGGATCTTCATAGACAATAACCAAGGACCACCCAGCGGATGAATTTCGACCTTCTGAAGAATTGATATCGGCTACATAATAATCTCCATTAGGATTTGTATTTGTAGTTACAATACTTGTTACATCTTTATAATAAATAAGGTCGAGTGTACTATCTGCAGTTAAAATTTGATAACTACCTCCTGGTATTTTAAATTTGACTTCCTCAGGTGTTGAAACCGGATTTGATGGCATGGTTGAAGGTGCTGAAATTGCTCCCCAATATAAACCCGCATAGACTACTCTATTACATGCCCCAGTACTAAAATTAGCACTACTGGAGTTTAGTGTATTTGTGTCTCCATCAATATCAACAAAGACCATATCAATAAAATTATTTTGGGTAGTACCGTTATAAGCCGTATCACTTGTAGGGCCAAGAATACCATTACCAATAATAGTTAAGTCTCCGTTAATCCCTGAAGTGCTCCATCTTTCTTCAAATGGTGTGGTAGTTTGTGCATTTATAAATAATGGCAGTAATAAAAATAATATTACAAAAATAAAAATACACTTTTGTGTAGTTTGGGTTGATTTCATAGATTTAAGTGTTTAGCGTATTGCATCATTAAAACGCGCGATTATTAACTTTAGTATAAATACAACAACCTTGGAGTATGTTTTCCTACCTAGGACAAAAATAATATTTTGTAAATATTTGATTTTTAACTATCTAAAAATAAAAATGAGAAGAAATTCAGGCTTTGAGCAGCGAATTTTTTAATAAAGAGAGCAGTACATAAAATACTATGATCAGGGGTATTGCGACAAATTTTAATACAACCAGCGCAACTATTGAAATCAAAATAAATACCAGTTCAATCCAATTGTTTTTTAGAGAAAAGTTTTTGAGTTTTAGTGAAAACAACGGAATCTCAGCATTCATCAAGAAACTAAGAATAACCGTTATGGCGATGAGTACATATTTATTTAGTACTAAATTTTTTATAAACACATTATCACTATACGCTAATATCAATGGCAACGACAATACAAATAAGGTCATTGCAGGAGTAGGAAGGCCGATAAAAGAAGTGGTTTGCCGGTCATCAATATTGAAATTAGCCAACCTGTAAGCCGCGGCTAATGTTAGTAACAATCCAATAAAAGGCAAGGCATGAATTCCTGTCCCTCCCAACGTCATTGTGGTTGTTTCTTCAAAAACCATCCAGTTCCCAATTTCACATGATAGTCCATCCATCCAATCCTGATGTATTGTTTTCATAAATAATTGAAACATAACAATTCCCGGTACAACACCCGAAGTAACCATATCAGCCAATGAATCGAGTTGTTTCCCTAATTCTGTTTGCACGTTGAGTAATCTGGCAACCCAGCCATCAAAAAAATCAAAGAAAATGCCTATCAAAACGAAAAGTGCTGCTTCTATAAGCCGATCAGAAACCGCTAACATAACAGCTGTCACCCCGGCCAAAAGATTTAATAATGTTAGAATATTAGGGATATGTGTTTTAAAATTCATCTAAAAATAATTCGATAAGTAGTAATAGTATCACGCAAATTAAACGAAATAAAATAGATTTTACTAATTATTTAGTGATTGAACATATCTGGATCTTTGCGATCCTCAGCCAAACCATTATATTGCCCTCATATTTTATCTTTTTTCAACCGTATGTAGTTTGGATGAGGATTTATACGAAATCCATAATACTTAAGTACATACTTGTTACACAAACACAAATTATCAATATAACAATGCTTTTTTGGTTCAATAAAAATGGAGAAATTTAACCTATGGACGGGTTAAAAGTCTGTTAATAAAATCTTCTAATACCTTTTTATTTTTTAGTATGAAATAGTACTTTAGCAGTTTCGCTAAATTCTGAGATTTTAATGGCTAAGCAAGCAACATATACAGAAGATAATATTCGCTCCCTTGATTGGAAAGAGCATATCAGGATGCGTCCCGGTATGTATATTGGTAAATTAGGTGATGGTTCTTCACCCGATGATGGAATTTATATACTCATCAAAGAAGTGATCGACAATTCAATCGATGAATATGTAATGGGAGCCGGTAAAACCATTGAAATTTCGGTAAAAGACAAAACCGTGACGATTCGGGATTATGGTCGTGGTATTCCACTTGGTAAAGTTGTAGATGTGGTTTCAAAAATGAATACCGGTGGCAAATATGACTCTAAAGCCTTTAAAAAATCTGTCGGATTAAATGGCGTCGGTACAAAGGCGGTCAATGCACTCTCTTCACATTTCAGGGTACAGTCGGTAAGGGATGAAAAGAGTAAAATTGCTGAATTTGAGCACGGTAACTTGACGAATGATGATTCGATACAGCCATCATCCCTGCGAAAAGGCACCAAAGTTATTTTTACGCCCGACGATACCATTTTTCATAACTATAAATACCGGAATGAATATATCATTAAAATGATCAAAAACTATGTGTATCTCAACACAGGCTTAACGATTCTTTTTAATGGAGAGAAATATTTTTCTGAGAACGGATTAAAAGATCTCCTCAATGAAAATATTACTGATGATGACAAGCTCTATCCTATCATTCACCTCAAGGACGAAGATATTGAGATAGCACTCACGCATAGCAAGTCTCAGTACAGTGAAGAATTCCATTCCTTTGTGAATGGGCAGCATACTACGCAAGGAGGTACACATCAAAATGCTTTCAGAGAGGCTATAGTAAAAACGGTCCGCGATTTTTTTGGTAAGAATTATGAAGCTTCTGATATTCGAAAATCAATCGTTTCTGCGATCAGTATCAAAGTAATGGAACCTGTTTTTGAAAGTCAGACCAAAACAAAACTAGGATCGACTGATATGGGTGGCGGCCTCCCTACAGTACGTACTTTTATTAATGATTTCATCAAGACCAATCTTGATAATTATCTGCATAAAAATTCTGAGGTAGCAGAGAAGATTCAAGGCAAGATATTGCAAGCAGAGCGAGAACGAAAAGACTTGTCAGGTATTCGCAAACTAGCCCGTGAAAGAGCCAAAAAAGCAAATTTACACAACAAAAAATTACGCGATTGCAGAGTTCATTTGAGCGATATGAAAAAAAATAACCGCTTAGACAGTACACTATTTATTACTGAAGGTGACTCGGCAAGTGGTTCTATTACAAAATCACGCGATGTAAATACGCAAGCTGTATTTAGCTTACGGGGAAAACCACTTAATTCCTTCGGAATGAATAAAAAGATCGTCTATGAAAATGAAGAGTTCAACCTATTACAGGCTGCCTTGAATATCGAAGATGGAATCGAAAATTTACGTTATAATAATATAGTAATTGCTACGGACGCCGACGTTGATGGAATGCATATCAGATTGCTGCTCATTACGTTCTTTTTACAATTTTTTCCTGAATTGATCAAAGAAGGTCATTTGTATATTTTAGAAACACCTTTGTTCAGAGTACGCGATAAAAAAGATACCCATTATTGCTATTCAGAAACCGAAAAGCAAGAAGCAATTAGTAGTTTAAATGGAAAACCTGAAATTACGAGGTTTAAAGGATTGGGAGAAATATCACCCGATGAATTCGTGCATTTCATCGGTGAAAATATCCGTTTAGACCCTGTGATGTTAGATAAAGAAATGTCTATTGATCAATTATTGACATTCTATATGGGAAAAAATACACCAGACAGGCAGAAGTTCATTATTGAAAATTTGAAGGTGGAACTTGATTTGGTAGAGGACGCTTAAGTTTAGAAAATTAAAAAAAAATATAGACTTCCTTTAGTTTGGGAAGAATTAAGGATGCAAGAAGAAAACGAAAACATCGAAGAACAAAATAACGATAGTAGTCAGGAGACCATTACCAAGGTAACGGGCATGTATAAAGATTGGTTCTTAGATTATGCCTCTTATGTCATATTAGAACGTGCCGTACCGGCAATTGATGACGGATTTAAACCCGTACAACGCCGTATCATGCAGTCTATGAAAGACCTGGACGATGGCAGGTATAACAAAGTAGCAAATTTGGTCGGTCATACCATGCAATACCATCCTCATGGTGATGCCAGTATTGCTGATGCTATGGTGCAATTAGGCCAAAAAGAATTGTTGATCGACATGCAGGGTAACTGGGGAAATACTCTTACAGGAGATAGAGCTGCTGCATCACGGTATATTGAAGCACGCCTCTCAAAGTTTGCCCTAGAAGTAGTTTTTAATCCGAAAACTACAGATTGGCAGCAGTCCTATGACGGCCGTAGAAAAGAACCTGTTGACTTACCGGTTAAGTTTCCATTATTATTGGCACAAGGTGCAGAGGGAATTGCGGTGGGGCTTTCCACTAAAATTTTACCACATAATTTCAATGAGCTGATAGGTGCTTCCATCAAACATTTAAAAGGGCGTAGTTTTAAATTGATCCCCGATTTTTTAACTGGTGGTATTGCAGATGTAACTAATTATAATGATGGCTTTCGTGGTGGTAAGGTTCGGGTAAGAGCTAAAATATCACAATTTGACAAGAATACGTTGGTTATCAATGAAATACCATATGGAACTACAACTTCTACTTTAATTGATTCTATTCTAAAAGCAAATGATAAGGGTAAGATAAAGATCAAAAGAATAGAAGATAATACCGCTGCCGAAGTAGAAATTTTAATCCATTTACCGGGTGGTGTTTCTCCTGATAAAACAATTGATGCGCTCTATGCATTTACCAATTGTGAACAATCTATTTCTCCTTTATGCTGTGTGATCGAAGATAACAAACCGATATTCATCGGTGTTTCTGAAATGTTGAGAAAATCAACAGACCATACGGTTGACCTTTTAAAGCAAGAACTAGAAATTCAACTGAGGGAACTTGAAGAACAGTGGCATTTTGCTTCGCTGGAACGGATTTTTATTGAAAACCGGATCTATCGTGATATTGAAGAGGAAGAAACCTGGGAGGGCGTACTCAAGGCCATAGATAAAGGATTAAAACCCTATACAAAACACTTAAAACGAGCGGTAACCGAAGATGATATCATCCGCTTGACGGAGATCAGAATTAAGAAAATATCAAAATTCGATATCGACAAAGCCAAACAACATATTGAAAGCCTGGAAGAAAAAATTGCCGAAGTAAAGAATTATCTTTCCAATCTGATTGATTTTGCGATCGATTATTTCAAGAATCTAAAAACAAAATACGGCAAAGGGAAAGAGCGCAAGACCGAGATCAGGACCTTTGAAGATATAGTTGCTTCCAAAGTGGCAATGAAAAATGCAAAGTTATACGTAAATCGCGAAGAAGGTTTTATTGGAAAATCAATGCGTAGAGATGAATTTGTAACTGACTGTTCTGATATAGATGATATCATTGTATTTAGAGAAGATGGTAAAATGATCATTACCAAATTAGGTGCAAAAACCTTTGTTGGTAAAAATATCATTCATGTGGCCGTTTTCAAGAAGAAAGACAAGCGTACCGTGTATAATATGATCTATAGGGATGGAAAATCGGGAGGACCGACCTATATGAAACGTTTTTCCGTTACAGCTGTTACACGCGATAAGGAATATGACCTCACTGCGGGTAATAAACTCTCTAAGGTATTCTACTTTTCGGCCAACCCTAATGGGGAAGCTGAAGTAGTGACCATTCATTTACGTGCTGTAGGCAGTATTAAGAAGTTAAAATGGGATATTGATTTTTCCGATCTGGCTATCAAAGGGCGTAGCAGTCGAGGAAATACTGTGACAAAATATACGGTTAAGCGGATTGAATTGAAAGAAAAAGGGATTTCCACCTTAAAACCACGTAAGATCTGGTTTGATGATACCGTACAACGCTTAAATGTTGATGCCAGAGGTGATCTGTTAGGTGAATTTACTGCTGAAGACCGGTTGTTGATCATCAATCAATCGGGCAACATAAAAACGATCACTCCGAATTTATCAACCCATTTTGATGATGATATGATCGTATTGGAAAAATGGATCCCCAATAAACCCATCTCTGCTATTCATTATGATGGTGAAAAAGAGCGGTATTTTGTAAAACGTTTTATGATTGATAATCCGAATAAAGAAGAATTATTTATCAGCGAACATCCAAAATCACAACTCGAGATCGTAACAACTGATTTCAGGCCTATAGCAGAAATAATTTTCTCTAAACGGAGTCTGGAAAGCCAAACTGTCAATTTTGAAGAATTTATTTCGGTAAAGGGTATTAAAGCTATTGGAAATCAATTAACTATAGAAAAAATTAAACAAGTTAATTTGTTAGAACCATTGCCTTATGTAGAGCCTGAAGTGAATTCGGTTGAAGTTATTGAAGAGGAAGAAATCCCCAATCATATAGACGAAAGTACTGAAGAAATTCCCACACATAAAAAGGATGATAGTAGCCATGATGGTCCGAATAATGATGGTGACCAAACCTCCACAGAAGAGGACGGACAAATTGTATTGTTTTAGATATGGAACTGTTTGGATACTCCTACCCGCTCGATTCTTTTTTGAATATTACCATCTACTGTTTATTGGTGGTATTCATATCATGGTTAGCCTCTAGAATTGTACGCTTTTTTTTGGTAAAATACATCAACAGAAAAAGTAAAGACCAGCAACATAGCATTACCCGGCTAAAATTTGTCAAAAATTCTGTGAAATTCTTTATCGGAATTATTGCCTTTATGGTTATCGTCTTTACAGTGCCTTTGTTTAGAAGTCAAGCAAAATTAATATTTTCGGGAGCTGGTATTTTAGCGGCTATCATAGGTTTTGCTGCACAAGCAGCCGTATCTAATTTAATTGCGGGTGCCTTTATCGTACTTTTCAGGCCTTTTAGAGTAGGTGACTTTATTAAATTGGACGATTTGCGTTTAGGGATTGTTGACGATATTACCCTGCGTCATACGGTGATCAATACCTTTGAAAACAAACGGCTGATCATTCCGAATTCTCTGATTAGTACGGAATCTATTTTCAATCATACTATTGAAGACACCTATGTGCAGAGTTTTAATAATATCATGGTGGGCTTACATGCTGATATTGATAAAGTTAAAGAGATAATAACGGAAGAAGCCTCCAAACTGACCTATATTATTGACAATCGCACACCTGAAGAAATTGATAATAACATAGATATGATTAGGATTCGGGTAAAGGATATCAATGAAAATGGTATCTACCTACGTGCTTTTATATGGGTAACTGATCCTTATGAAGAGTTTAGAGTGAAATCAGAATTACTGGAAAAAGTTCATAAACGTTTTATAGCTGAAGGTATTGACTTGCCTGTACCTATGCGGCAGATCGTGGACGATAAATAGCTCATTTTTCATTCCATCCGCCTTGTTATTTCATCCCGAAGCTTCGGGAGTGTGGATTCCCTGCAAAACTAAAACAGGTGAGTTTTTGCGTGGGCGAGCAGAATGAAAAAAATGTAAATTACCGCAGATTTTATTCAATACAAAAAAGGAGTTTTTCAAAAAATTATTATTAATTTTACCATTATATATACAGTATCCATTCGTCAACTTTAGCCATTTTTGATAAACATCCCAACTAAAAAAATTATGAACTATTTCAGTGCTCTATTAGTATCCATTCTTTTCGTTAACATTTCTTTTTCACAGTTTTTAGAAAATTATTCTATCTATGAGCAATATGGAATTACCAAGAATGAATTAATGGGGCAGCATAAAAAAAATATAAACCTCGAAGCGGTTAACAATCAATATAAATACACGGGATCACCATATTTTACTGCAGATTTTGTACTTGGCGATTTAATTTTAAATGGTAAAAACATCGGGAAATACCTGATTAGATATAATATTTTTGGTGAAGAAATTCAAGTAAAAGATACTGAAAATAGTCATTTTTCTTTATTGAAGTCCACTAGTCTTGAAGTTGTAACCAAAAGCTTCCTAATACGGGCGTATGACTACAATACGAAGGATGCGATCGAGAATGGCTATTTTATGGTGCTAGTGGATGATGAAAAGTGTTCATTGTTACTAAAAAAAGAAAAAAAATTCATACCTCCTGTCAAAGCTAAGACCAGTTTTCATACAGATGCCGAAGCTAAATTTACCGATCTTGAAGATTATTATATAAAATTTGAAACGGGCCTACCCGTTAAATTTAAATTAAAAACTAAAAAATTTATCAACCTTTTTCCTGTCGGTAAAAGAGCAGAAATAAAAAATTATATCAGTACAAATACTATTGATATTAAAAAGCAAGGTGATCTGATTAAGGTTGTCAATTACTATAATTCTCTTGGCTCATAACAGTATCTACGAAAAACGTGTGAGATACTACGTTCCCGAGGCTTCGGGGCAGCATGACAAAAATCAACCGCCTTGTCATTCAACACTGGATGCCCGTCAGGCAGGCGGGGATGCAGAATCCACTAAAAATGCCATTAACCGCTCCATAGCCTTCCCCCTATGGCTAATACGACTCTTTTCTTCCAAAGACATTTCAGCAAAAGAATGATTAAAACCTTCCGGTTTAAAAACAGGATCATAACCAAAACCCTGTTCCCCTTGTTTTTGATNGAGTATTGCTCCCTTACAAATGCCTTCAAACACGTATTGCTTTCCTTGGAGGTTCAANGCAATGACCGTTTTAAAATGCGCCTTTCTATTCGATTCTCCNTCTAAATTCACCAGNAATTTTCGTATGTTCAATTCCGAATCGNTTGTTGGGCNGGCATAACGTGCCGAATGTACTCCGGGAGAACCATATAAGGCTTCAACTTCTAATCCTGTATCATCNGCAAAACAATCATAACCATATTGTTGTGTTATAAAATTTGCTTTTAAGATAGCATTACCTTCCAGGGAATTAGCAGTTTCTGGAATTTCTGTGGTACACCCAATATCCGGTAAGCTTAAAAGCTCAATACCCTTGGGTAAAACTTGTTGTACTTCAATAAGTTTGTATTTGTTGTGTGTAGCGAATATTAACTTCATATACCTACAAAAATAAAAAAAGTTAGGTAAAATTCAAGTATTGCTTTTTAACTATTGGTTCCGCCGAATTTCTCATAGAGTAGTTCCGCCTGTTTCTCGATGCCCAGACACATTTTTCTATCCATAGTAAGACAACAGGTTCTGCTAGCAGGCTTAATAGTAGTTTCGCCTTTAAAAAAGGCTTATAGTCCAGCCTGTTCCTTAAAATAAATCGTGAATGATGTGTATCCAATGCTTCAACATACCAAGTCCAAGTAAGATGCAACTAATTTTATGGCGTGGTCATTGCAGGATCATATACCTTTTTAGCATCCAAATCATAACAAACTTCAATTGCCATGCTTTTACCGTGATCGACAATCACGAGTGGATACGCATCATTGCGACTAAATTGGATCGAATCGCCTATTTGAGGATTCTGAAATTCGGGCTAGACTACATGTAAACTATAGATGTGCATCTCTGTTATATTTCCCAATGCTTCATATGAATAGAAACCGCTCAGTCCTTGCCCCAGTTAGGCGATCCACGACCAAACATACTTAGCAGGCGCATTTATTTTTGTAGCGTGGGTAAAATATGATTTTGGAGCCGTTACGTATTCATCTCCTGGAAATGACCGATCTAATTCATTTTTATTCATTCTCCAACGATCTCTCAACGGTTTCAAAAACAAGGTTATATAACAAGCGATGATAACGATAAGCTCTTCGAGGCCTTCGAGGATCTGAAGCAAGGTAAATCGCGGTTTTTTTTTGTAAATCATTCTTGAGTGTTTCACTTTTCTATTTTATTAACTAAACTTCTACGACGATTAATGATGTAAAGCAATTTCATTCGCGAATTTTTGTACATACCGCTTCGCGATCATTTTTTTGAAAACATTGATCTTGCCATTATAAGGATGCTCGTCTTTATCCTTATAATATTCATAGTCGGCTATATACATGTCTTTATGCTGCTCAGATACGAATTTAAATAGTCGAAACATGACTAGATTCGCTAATGTCGGTGGATTCCGCTCTCCTTTTTTGATTCCATCAATAAGTGCATTAAATGCATGTAGGGTCTTTTTAAAATTATAGATATCTTCCTTATCTGAATTCGTCGAAAATTGTAACCCAAGCGAAGAAACCACAGTAAAACCAAATGAGTTTACAATGGCTTTCATATAGTCGTTGGCCGGTTTTGTACCAAAGCCCTTACAGGTAGACAATACCATGGCAAATTTATCATAAAAACAGGGCCTGTGCGCTATGTACCCTATGCGTTCGAAAAGACTTTTCAT
>JGI24023J19991_10000429_pt1 | contig 32700 bp, 39 predicted proteins | sample Cruoilmetagenom1_FD_19991 | JGI IMG/M metagenome (IMG submission 19991)
CAGCTTCAAATAAGCCGAACTTGCCCAGCGGGTTCGCTTTCGTTAAGCTGCATCGCAACAATTTTATTGCGCTGCAATATCAACGATTTGACGGCGCCGCCGGGGAAAGGAAGTCGAGATGCTGGAAAAACACGGGTATTACCTGGAAGACCTCTCGGCGGGGATGACCAAGATCTACGCCAAGACGGTGACCGAGGCGGATATCGTCATGTTTGCCGGCATTTCCGGCGATACCAATCCGGTCCATCTGGACGCCCACTTTGCCGACCAAACGCCCTTTAAGGGCCGTATCGCCCACGGCATGCTCTCGGCCAGCTTCATTTCCACTGTCCTGGGCACGCGGCTTCCCGGCCCGGGCTGCATTTATCTGAGCCAGACCCTCAAGTTCCACGCTCCGGTGAAAGCCGGCGATACGGTGACCGCTCGGGTGACCGTAAAGGACGTGAACCAGAAATCGAAGCGCGTCATCCTGGAGACGGTTTGCTCGGTCGACGAGAAGGTGGTCATCGATGGTGAGGCGATACTCATGGTCAGCCGCCGCGCCGAAATCGCGGCCAGATCCGGCAAGACGTCCCCGAACGGCCAAAACAAGCAGGCCCCGCGCTCGCAGATCACCGCCGCCGAATAGATACCCCAACCACAACCAGCCTACCCAGAACGGCGATGGCAGGGTAACGTCCAGCGCAACTTCGGTTGAGTAGCGCGCGGGCCAAGAACATGATCTTTCTAAATGGAACCGTCTGCGTTGCGCCCTGGGGCGGCGATCCGCCAGGCGCATCGCGCAGGGCGATGCGGGACATCGGCCAAGCGGTGCAACGCAGCGGGCGCCCGCCAGGGCACAACCCGAAGGGCCGGGGCCCTTTGCGGCGCGGCTGCGTCGCGGGGTTTGCCCGTAGTCCCGCTACGCCCAAGCCTTGAGAAACACTGGGCACCCCGCTCCTGACCGCGCCACAAATGGCCCCAGCGCAGACGATTCCATTTGGTCGGACTATGCTCTAGCGCCTTTGTCGGATAATGCCAAGTGGGGTGCGGCGATCAATTTTTTGCGAGGTAACCGGCCTCGCGGAACCACTGAACCGCGTCCGCCAGGGCCGCCGCGGCGGGCCGTGCCCGATAGCCGAAATCGGCCTCGGCCTTGGCGCTGGAGAAGAACATTTTCTTCCGGGCCATGCGCAGACCGTCCACGGTGACAAACGGCTCGCGCCCGGTTACACGCGAGACGGATTCCGCCGCGTAGGCAATGGGCAGAACCAGGCCATGGGGCAATCGCACGCGTGGCGCGCGGCGCCCAGAGAGGCGCGCTATTTCGCCCAAAATGTCCCGCAACGTCAGATTCTCACCGCCCAGCACATAGCGTTGGCCAACGATACCGCGATCGAACGCCAGCAAGTGGCCGGCCGCCACGTCGTCCACATGCACCACATTGAGACCGGTATCCACGAAGGCCGGCATGCGCCCCATCGCCGCCTCGACGATCAAACGTCCCGTGGGTGTGGGTTTTATGTCTCGCGGACCGATGGGTGTCGACGGGTTGACGATAACAGCCGGCAGGTTTTCTTCGCGTATCAGGCGATGCACTGCCTCTTCGGCGAGGAATTTGGAGCGCTTGTAGTGACCGATCATGTCGGCGAGGCGCACCGGCGTCTCTTCGTCCGCGGAACCGCCGTCCGGCCGCGCGCCCAGAACCGCGACGCTGCTGGTATAAACGATTCGCTCGACCCCTTCGGCCGCGGCGGCGCGCAACAACCGCTTACTGCCCTCCACGTTGGTTTCGTAAATCTCGTCAGGGCGCGGGACCCAGATGCGGTAGTCCGCGGCGACATGATAGAGCGCCCGGCAGCCGCGCACCGCCCGCGCCAGCGACTCACCGTCGCGCAGATCGCCCTCGACCGGCTCGACGGGCAAATCAGCGATGTTGCGTCGATCGCCGCCGGCACGCACCAACACCCGCACGGTCTCGCCACGAAAGACAAGCTGCCGCGCGACGGCGGAACCGACGAAGCCGGTCGCCCCGGTAACCAGAACACTCATCGGGCCGCGTCGCCGGCCACCCGCGGCAGATCGTGATCCGACGGTAGGTCGAGCAAGCTTGGAAATACCTCGCGCTTGGCCTTTTTCAGATCGTCGGGGAAATCGATTTCGACCCAAGGCAGGCCGGTGATGTCCTCGATACCAAAGGTCCCCGACGGCTCGGCCAGAAGCACATCGCGGATGGCGTCCTCGTAGATCGCATCGCGCCGCCCGGCGGAGACGTGGCGGTCGGCCGCCGTCCACACCTTGCGGGCAATCGCGGGATCGAAGCGGCAAAAGCCGATCCATTCCCCCCACCAGTCATGGGTCAGTTGCGGCCGCTTGTGAAAATCGACCAGTTCCTCATCGCGCATGCACAGTTTCACCGGGTCCTCGCCTTCCTCGATAGCACGATCCATGAGGAAACAGTTGGCGTGGGCGCTATCCAGCAAGCGAGCCATCAGGCGTTGGTCATAGAGCACGTCACCGTCCATGAAGACGACGGATTCTCCGGCGGCAAACGCCTCGCGCAGCGTCCAGAACGAAACGATCGAGCCGTCCAGGAAATCCGGATTCTGCCGCGTGGTGACCATATCCTCGGCACCAATCCGGACCAACTCCGCTTCGATCTCCTCAGCCTGGTAGCCAACCACCAAATCAACACGATCGACCCCACAGCGGCGCAAAATGGCGATGTGCCGAGACAACAGGGTTTCGCCACCAAAGGGCAGCAGTATTTTCGGCGGTAACGTCCGATCATTCAGGCGCTGGCCAACTCCAGCCGCCAAGATGCCCACTCTCATCGTCTCGCCTTTCGGGTCGTTGCTGCCGGCATTTCTCGACCCCGGCGCTCATTCGCGCAAGAGAATCTTGGCCGGATAGTGTCTTGTCAACAGCCCCTGTCACACCGATGTGATAAACCGGTGCAGGTCGGGGACGATCTGCCAGGGGCCAGCGTAGAACAGATTGTCAGCCGGTGCCCTAAGTTCCCGAGGAGAAGTTGTCAGTGCTATCCCGGCTACGTGCCATTGTTCTTCTGCTTGCAGTCGCCGCCACCGGGGCTGGCGGCCAGGCGCAGGCAGCGACGGGAAGTCCGTCGGATGTGGTGGCGCGACTCAACGACACTCTGCTGTCGGTCATGCAGGATGCCAAGCCTCTCGGGTTCCAGGGACGTTTCGACCGCCTGGCACCCGAGTTGATCGGTGCCTTCAATTTTCCGGCGATGGCCGGCATCGCCGCCGGCAAGCATTGGAAGGCGCTGGATACAGCGCAGCGCAAGCGCCTGATCGATGTGTTCGGCCGCACCAGTATCGCCACCTTTGCCACCCGTTTCGACGGCTATAGCGGCGAGACCTTCAAGATCGTCGAGGAAACGCCGGGGCCACGTGGGTCCGTGCTGGTTCGCAACAAGCTGACCAAGAGCGACGGCGACAGCATCGAGATCAACTACCTCCTCCGCCTCTTCCATGATCGCTGGCGGGTCGTCGACGTGTTTTTGGACGCCAAGTACAGTGAAATGGCCCTAACGCGCTCGGAATATACGTCCGTCATCGCCAATCAGGGTTTTGATCGCCTGATCACCGATCTCGAAGAGAAATTGGTACGGATGGCGGAGTCCGAATAAAGCGGCCGCGGCCCGCGTCAACTTTCCTTGATCGCCTGCGCTAGATCTTCTTTCAGATCCTCCACGTCTTCCAGGCCGACGGAAAGGCGAATCAGGCCATCCGAGATGCCCAGGGCCGCACGGTCTTCCGGGGTGAGGCGCTGGTGCGTGGTCGTTGCCGGGTGAGTTACAAGGCTCTTCGCATCGCCAAGATTGTTTGAAATATCGATCAGCTTAAGCGCCTTCAGGACGCGAAAGGCACGCGCCTTGCCTCCCTCCATCTCGATGGCAACGATGCTACCGGAGCCGGACATCTGGCGCCGGGCCAAATCCGCCTGCGGATGACTGGCCAGGCCAGGATAGAGGACCTGGCGAATGCCCGCCCGGCCCTCCAGGAACTGCGCCAGCTCGGCGGCATTGGCCGAGTGGCGCGTGACGCGCAGCTCCAGGGTCTCCAACCCCTTCAGCAAAACCCACGCATTGAACGGACTGAGCGCCGGCCCGGTATGGCGGAGGAAGGCTTGCAAATGCTCGTCGTGGAAGCTTCGGGACGACAGAATAGCGCCGCCCAAGGTCCGCCCCTGACCATCGATATGCTTGGTGGCGGAATAAACGACGATATCGGCGCCCAACGCGAGCGGTTGCTGTTGCAAGGGCGTCGCGAAGACATTGTCGACGATCAACCGGGCGCCGGCCGCCCGTGTCAACTTGGCGAGTGCCGGCAGGTCGATGATCTCCAGGGTCGGATTGGAAGGCGATTCGACAAAAACACAGGCCGCGCCGTCCGCCAAGGCCGCTTTCCACGCCTTCGGGTCACGACCATCCACCAATTCGGTATGGACGCCATAGCGGGGCAAGACCTCGGCAATGATGTATTGGCACGACCCGAACAGCGCGCGCGAGGCCACCACACGATCGCCGGCCTTTACCTGGCACATGATGGACGCGAAGACCGCGGCCATGCCGCTGGCTGTCGCCCGGCATACCTCGGCGCCTTCGAGCAGGCGCAGCCGCTCTTCGAACATGGCCACGGTGGGGTTGGCGTAGCGCGAATAGACGAAATGCGCGTTCTCGCCCTTGAACGCCGCCTCCGCTTCCTCCGGGGTTTTGTAAACGTAGCCTGAGGTCAGATACAGAGCTTCACTGGTCTCGTCGAAGGCACTGCGGGCAAGGCCGCCGCGCACTAAATTGGTTTGCGGCCGGAACTTGCGTGGGGCATCCATCGAGCTATCCCGCGCCATCCCTATTCCTGCCACCAGGGCAATCCGGCGGCCTTCCAGCCTTCGGTCTTCCCACGGTGCCGTGCATCGTCACGCGGCCCTTCGAACCCACCGGCGACGTTATAACATGTTTGATAACCGTGCGCCGTCAACGTAATGGCGGCATCGCGCGAGCGCGCGCCGGAGCGGCAAAGCAGCAGCACCTTGCGATCCGGTCCCACCCCCGCGTTCGCCAAATCAGAGACGAAGTTCGAGTTATGGCGCATGTCCGGGTAAGACTGCCAGCACACAAAGACCGTTTGCTTGTCCGAGCTCGTCAGATCGGGCACGCCCACATAGCGCCATTCGGCCTCGCTGCGCACGTCGACGAGCACGGCTTCAGGGTCTTGCTGCAACATGCCCCACGCCTCGCGCACGGTTATGTCGCCAGCATAGTCTTGAGTCATCCACCCCTCCATGGTCTTGGGCTATGCGCCGAAGTATCGAGATGCCGTTAGGAAAGACCGCAGCGCTCGCTGGTAACTTGAATGAAGCCCTGCGCGCCCGCGCTCGCGGAGAATCGATGCTCGCGGTCGCCGACCACCACTGAGGTATGCAACGGTAACTTACCGGACACCTCAGCAACCCTGCCGCCGATCAGAGTCAGGATCAGCTTGATAGGCTGCGCGGGGTCAAACCATGCTTCCACCTTGCCGTCCGCGCTAACCGCCGAATCGCCGCGCGCTGTGACGGTGATCGTCCCGTCCGCGAACGCTACCGAGTCATTTGGCGCCCGCAAACAGCAGAGTTTGCACCATGAACCGCTTGCTCACAGGTTGCTCGCTGCAACGCGACGTATTCGCCGCGGCGTTCACCAGGAATTGCAGCCGCTCAATTTCGACTCCGGCGTCTAGTTTTGCCTGCACCCGATCCAGCAAATCGGCCACCGGGCCGCTGGGAATTTCTTTCTGGGCGTCGCGAAGGCGTTCCTCGACAACCATCACGCCGGCCTGCAGTTCGGTATTGTGCTGCCGCAGCGCGCCGAGTTGCGCCGATAGATCTTCGGCCTGCGCGCGAAGCTCGCTCAGCTGATGTTGCTCCTGGGATGAGCCAACCTCATAGGCGAAAGCGGCGGCCCCCGCCACCGCCGCGCCGGCCAGGACCCAGCGCACGGCGGCCCAGCGTATCCGGCGCCGTCGACGTGACCGTGTTTCATAGAGGCCCAGCGACATCCACTCCTCCGCGCCTTCGCCATTGCAGCTAGGGCATGATCTAACCTAGTCATGCGTCAGCGTGGCGCAAGAGGCTAGCTTTGCGTGGCCCCTAGCCGCGCGATATAATGGCAGTATAGGATCAGAAACGGCGCACAGCATGAGCAAACATCGGCACACGGAACCACCATCGGACCTTATCCTGCGGGTCAAGGCATTGGAATCGCTTTTGGTCGAGAAAGGCCTGGTGGATGCGGCAGCCCTCGACGTCCTGATCGATACCTACGAGAATAAGGTCGGGCCCCGCAATGGCGCCAGGGTGGTCGCCCGCGCCTGGACCGACCCGGCCTACAAGGCCCGGCTGCTGGCCGATGCCACCGCCGCGATCGCCGAGTTCGGCTTCACCGGTCGCCAGGGCGAGGACATGCTGGTCGTGGAGAATACGTCCGGCATCCATAACCTGACGGTCTGCACCCTATGCTCCTGCTATCCTTGGCCGGTCCTGGGCCTGCCGCCGGTCTGGTACAAGGCGGCGCCCTACCGGTCCCGCGCCGTGCGCGACCCGCGCGGGGTCTTGCGCGAATTCGGCCTTGAGCTGCCCGAGGATGTGGAGATTCGCGTGTGGGACAGCACGGCCGAGCTTCGCTACCTGGTGCTTCCGGAACGCCCCGCCGGCACGGAGGGTTTCAGCGAGGACGAGCTGGCCGAACTGGTTACGCGCGATGCGATGATCGGCGTCGCTAAGGCGACGGCGCCGGGCGCAACCGCCGGAGCGACCGCATGAACGGCGCGCACGATCTGGGCGGTATGGATGGGCTCGGCCCCATCGACTACGAGGTGGACGAGCCGGTCTTCCATGCCGAGTGGGAGCGGCGTGTCTTTGCCCTAACCGTCGCCATGGGGTTTTACGGCGCCTGGAATATAGATATGTCGCGCCATGCCCGTGAGCGCACGCCGGCGGCCGAGTATCTATCTTCGAGTTACTACGAGATTTGGCTAAGCGGCCTGGAGAGGTTGCTGGATGAGGGTGGCTTGCTGACACGGGCCGAGATCGATGCGCGGGCCGCGGCGTTGCGCGCGGAGGAAAACTAGTGCCGGCGCTCTTAGCCAAGGACGCCCCCGCTCAGTTACGCAAAGGTGGCTCCGCGCGGGTTGCACCCAAGGGACTAACCGAGGCACCGGCCAAGTTTGCCCCCGGCGACCGGGTGGTCGTGCGCAATTTGAATCCACCGGGACACACGCGCGCCCCGCGCTATATCCGATGCAAGACCGGGACGATCGACCGGGACCATGGCACGTTCGTCTTTCCCGACACCCATGCGCACGGCAAGGGCCCCAGCCCGCAGCATGTGTACAGCGTGCGCTTCACCGCCCGCGAGGTATGGGGGGACGACGCCTCGCCTCGCGATGCGATCTATATCGATCTATGGGACGATTACCTAGAATCGGCCCAAGGGTGACGCCGGAGCGGCGACCATGAGCTCCGATACACCATCTCTACCAGGTCAACCGCGCGACGACCGGGGACCGGTCTTTGGCGAGCCATGGGAAGCGCAAGCCTTTGCCATGACCCTGAAGCTTTACGAAAGCGGGTATTTTACCTGGCCCGAATGGGCCGCCGCCCTGGCCAGCGAGATTGCCGCGGCCAAGGCGCGCGGCGAAGCCGATCTAGGCGATACCTACTACCAGCACTGGCTGGCGGCGTTGGAAAAGATCGCCGCGGCTAAGGATTTGGTTCTCGACACCGATCTGCGAAAGCGCCGGGCCGCATGGGAAAAAGCCGCGCGGCGCACGCCGCACGGCCATCCCATCGTTTTATCGCCGGAAGATAAGACTTAGCTCAGTTGGCAGCTCAGTTGACGGAGAAACTGGCGGCCACCTCGTAGCGCCGATCTGGCTGCTCCTGATAGAAGATGTGCCGGCCGATCTTCGGACCTTGGACAAAATCCGTGCGCCAGTCGGGGCTTACATAGTCCGCGTGATACCAAAGGGCGCCATCCGTCGGATCCTCGGTCTGACCCCAGTAGACGGCCAGAGCAAGCTCGCTGCTGCGCTGCCAATCCCGCTTGTTGCGTGGCTTGTCGCTGCGCCCATCGCACCACCAGCTGAATTGACACCGGTAGCGCCGCAGTTCGCCGCCCTGCTGAACCACCTTGCAGACCGTGCTCGGAAAGCGGCGGCTTAACACGCGATTCAAGACCACGTGGCCAACCGCCAGCTTGCCCTCATCCGGCTCGCCGCGCGCTTCATGGTAGATATTCAAGGCAAGGCACGAAATCTCGTCGCGCGGATCGCCCAGGGTGGGCCGCCGGAAGGCCAGCCGCTCGTCCTTATCGGTGAACATGGTCGCTAAGCTGCCACCCTTGACCTCGGCTCCAGCAGGGGTTGCGATTGTTTCGCCGGTCGTCACGGCCCGCGCCACCCAGCGGCCGACATAGCCGGCGTTGGCGTCGAGCTGACCAGCCCATGCGGCACCGCTAAGGTAAACGGCGTAAACCAAGAGACCGACCCAAATGGTAACGCGTAAGGTCCGCCGATCCCATTGTCCGCCCCGAATATTGGCGACTCTGTCGATCATTGTCTTCCCCATCACCCTTGTGCGCGAAGCGGCGCCCTGCCTAGGCCTTGTCTCCGGCCCTTGTGGCGCTCCCCAAAAGCAACCGCCATTCCGCGACGTCAGGAATATCTTTACAGGACGTTAATGGAAGAGTCAAAAGCAATAGGATTGCATTTTAAGTAAAATTAACTATATCCCACCATTTTCGGAGTTTGTTTACCATTAATATTGTGTTTACTCAAATATTTGCAAAAATACGAGATAATTACGCTTGAGACACCGGGAACAAAAATGTGATCGGCCGGTATCTCGTCATGGGCGTGTCATGAGCTCGTCATGGGCACGACTTCTAGACTTCCAGCGTTAATCTTGCAGCGACCTGGCGACGATACCTGGCGTCCCCGTCTCTAGCCTGCGTCCTTGGCCGGCAGGTGAAGTCGAGGGGTTCGTGGTCATCCCGGATATCAGCGGTTATACGCACTTCATGCAGCTCACCCGCTACTCGCTGGCCCATGCTCAATACGCGGTCACGGCGCTGCTCGGTAGCATCATCGACGCGGCGGAGCAGCGCTTGGCGCCGGCCAAGCTGGAAGGCGATGCGGTCCTGCTCTATGCCCTGCGACGCTCCGCGGGCGGGCTCGGGCTGAACGGGGAGGATGTTGGTCGTGCCGTGGTCGAGATCGCCAAAGCTTTCTACCAGAAGCGCGCTGNGCTGGAGCGGGATAACACGTGTTCCTGCGATGCCTGCCGCAATGTCGGCAAGCTGGAGCTGAAGACCGTCGTCCACCGCGGCGCCGTCCTCCTTTGCGACATTCGCGGGCACCATGAGATCAGCGGTGTGTCCGTGATCGTCGCCCACCGCCTACTCAAGAACTCGCTCGGCATGACGCGCTATGTGCTGGTGACCGAGGATGCGCACGCCGAGGTCCGCCTGCCCATCGAATGCAGCATAAGCCGTCACCGTGAGCATTTCGACGGGGTCGGCGAGGTCGCCGCCTATGTTTATGACTTCGAGCCGCTGCGGCTCCTTGGAACCGCCGAGGCGGAATCGGGTCTCGCCGCCAAGGCAGCAGAGGCGGGGCGGAAGCTGCGCGCCAACTGGCGCGACCTGAGGCACTGAGCCACCCGGCGCAGTGACCCTGGCAAGATCGGCCAGGAGTGGGCATATATGGGGACATGGTTGCCTCCCTCGCAGACCCTGCCACGCCGTCCCCGGCCACATCACCCTTCGTGAAGGCGGAAAGCCGGCGGCTGCGTATCGAGTCCGAGTTTTCGCCTGCCGGTGATCAACCACAGGCCATCGACGAGCTAGCCGCGGGGATCGCGCGGGGTGAGCGGGATCAGGTGCTCCTTGGCGTCACCGGCTCCGGTAAGACGTTCACCATGGCCCGAATTATCGAGCAACTGCAGCGTCCGGCCCTGATCCTGGCTCCCAACAAGACCCTGGCGGCACAGCTCTATTCGGAGATGTGCAGCTTCTTTCCCGACAACGCGGCGGAGTATTTCGTTTCCTACTACGACTACTACCTGCCCGAGGCGTATGTGCCGCGCAGCGATACCTATATCGAGAAAGAAAGCTCGATCAACGAGCAAATCGACCGCATGCGCCATTCCGCGACCCGCGCCCTGTTCGAGCGGGAGGACGTAGTCATCGTCGCCTCTGTCTCGTGCATCTATGGCATCGGCTCACCGGAAACCTATGCCACCATGACGATCAGCGTGGCCAAGGGCGAAACCATACAGCGCAACGCTCTCATGAGCTCCCTGGTGGAGCTGCACTACAAACGCAACGATACCGACTTCCGCCGCGGGACCTTCCGGGTGCGGGGCGATACGGTGGAGATCTTTCCGGCGCACTTGGAAGACCGGGCCTGGCGCATTTCCCTGTTTGGCGACGAGATCGAGGCGATCCACGAGTTCGACCCCTTGACCGGACAGAAGACGGCCGAGATGGACGCCATCAAGGTCTATGCCAACAGCCACTACATCACGCCGCGGCCGACCCTGCAGCAGGCCGTCAAGCGCATCAAGGAAGACCTGAAGCTGCAGGTGGACTATTTCCACAAGGCCGGCAAGCCGCTGGAAGCGGAGCGTCTGGAGCAGCGCACCACGTTCGATATGGAAATGATCGAGGCGACCGGCTCCTGTGCCGGAATCGAGAATTACTCCCGCTATCTGACCGGGCGCGCCCCCGGCGAGCCGCCGCCGACTCTCTTCGAGTATCTGCCGGACAACTTCCTGCTCTTTGTCGACGAGTCGCACGTCACCGTGCCACAACTGCACGGCATGTACCGGGGGGATTTTCAACGCAAGTCGACCTTGGCGGAATTCGGCTTCCGCCTGCCCTCTTGCGTTGACAATCGGCCGCTCAAATTCGAGGAGTGGGAGGCCATGCGGCCGCAAACCGTCTACGTGTCGGCCACGCCGGGCCCGTGGGAGATGAAGCAGACCGGCGGCACCTTCGTCGAGCAGGTAATCCGCCCGACCGGCCTGATCGACCCGGTCTGCCTGATCCGCCCAACCGAAAGCCAGGTGGACGATCTGATCGCCGAATGCCGGGCCACGGCAGCCAAGGGCTACCGCGTGCTGGTCACGACCTTGACCAAGCGCATGTCCGAGGATCTGACCGAATACATGCACGAGGCCGGCCTGCGCGTGCGTTATCTGCACTCCGACATCGACACCCTGGAGCGCATTGAGATCATCCGCGATCTGCGCCTGGGCGTCTTCGATGTCCTCGTCGGCATCAACCTGCTGCGTGAAGGGCTAGACATCCCCGAATGCGCGTTGGTCTGCATCCTCGATGCCGACAAGGAAGGATTTCTGCGTTCGGAGACCTCGCTGGTGCAGACCATCGGCCGGGCGGCGCGCAACGTGGACGGCCGGGTCATCCTCTATGCCGATACCATGACCCGGTCGCTCAAGGCGGCGCTGGGGGAAACCGACCGCCGGCGCGAGAAGCAGCAAGCTTATAACGCCGCCCACGGCATTACGCCGGAAAGCATCCGAAAGCAGATCACCGATATCCTACAAAGCGTCTACGAACGAGACCACGTGACCGTCGGCACCGGCGACGCGGAGACGGCGCATCTGGTCGGCCACAACCTCAAGGCGCACATCGCCGATCTAGAAAAGCGCATGCGCACCGCCGCCGCCGATCTGGAATTCGAGGAGGCCGCGCAGCTACGCGATGAAATCCACCGCCTGGAGAATAGCGAACTAGAATTGCCGCCGCCCGGCAGCGCTAACAGCCTCGCCGAGCGCATGCGACAGGCCGACGCGGCCAGCCGCAGCCGGCAGAGACGAACTGGGCGGAAAGGCCGACGCGGGCCCTAGGCGCTGACCGAAACACAAAGGAGAACCGAGCACATGATCGTCGAACAAATCTGGACCGCCAACGCCTACCGCAACTTCAACTATCTAATCGTCTGCCCCGAAAGTGGCGAAGCGCTGGCCATCGACCCGTTGGATCACAAGAAATGCCTGGCCGCGGCCAAGGACAACGGCTGGGAGATCACCCAGATCCTCAATACCCACGAGCACCCCGACCACATTGGTGGCAATCGCGCCGTGGTCGCNGCGACCGGCGCCAAGGTGCTGGCCCACCGCAACGCCAAGGACAAGATCCCGAACATGGACGTCGGGCTCGACGCCGGCGATGTGGTCAAGGTGGGCAAGACCGTGGAGCTCGAAGTCCTCGATACGCCCGGCCATACCATGAGCCACGTATGCCTGCGGGCGCACAGCGACGAAGCGGCGCTCTTCTGCGGAGATACCCTGTTTAACGCCGGGGCCGGCAATTGCCACAACGGCGGTCATCCGCATGAGCTTTATCAGACCTTTGTGCGCCAAATCGCCGCGCTGCCGGCGGAGACCCGCGTATTCCCAGGGCACGACTACATCGCCCATAATCTGCAATTTACCCTCGACCGCGAACCGGACAATCAGCGGGCGCCGAGCCTGCTGGCCGAGGTCGAGAACCAGGACCCGGCGCACCCCTTGGTCACCACCCTGGGCCTTGAGAAGGAGATCAACACCTTCTTCCGATTGCATTCACCCAGCGTCATTGCGCGCTTGCGTGAGGCCTTCCCCGATCTACCGGACCAGCCGGACGAGGAGACCGTGTTCCTGAAACTCCGCGAGCTACGGAACAGCTGGTGACAGCTTTCGAAATCTAGGGCGTTTTGCCCTAGATTTGGCTGGTTGCGCGCCGGCCCCTACACGAAATCGAAAGCATGAATAGGCATCCTACGGGGTTCCCTTCCACTTTCTGGAGGGCCTTGGGATGTACGGCACTGGTACCGGTGGGATTGGCCGCCGCGTTGCAACCCTGGGTCTGGTTGCGGCGCTCGGCGGCTGTGCGCTGGGCGAGCGGGCTGAAACGCTCTATCTGCGCCAGCATCGGGCAGCCACCGCCCTGGCCGAAACCATCGCCGTAAACGAAACCGAGAATCCACCCCTCGCTGAATCGCTCTACACCGCCGAGGCGGAGTTCGATCAAGCGTGCGAGGCCCTGCGCCGCGCCGGCTACCTGCGCTTGCAGGCCGAAGAAATTAGTTCCGAGCTCGAGTGGGACATCGTCAATTCCTTGGACGGCTGCGCCCTCAAGACCGAGGAAATGGAGGGTCTGCTCTGGCGCGTTAACCCCGATATCGCGGCCTACTTCCTGCCNACGCCAGCGGTGGCCAGCGAGCAATCNCCACGATTGAGTCTATCTTCTCCCTAACAGGCCGCTGAAAAACCACCCGTGTGCCGTCCTGTCCTTCGAGACGCCGCCCTGTGGACGGCTCCTCAGGACGAGGTTTCTCATGTTACCGAGTATTCAGACCTCATGCTGAGGAGGCGCGGAGCGCCGTCTCGAAGCATCAGGCACCGGCAACGCATTTTTTCAGCAGCCTGCTAGATCGGCTTGGCCGAGCAGTCCGCTATCGCTATCCTATCGCCATCGATCTAATGGCGTATGGCAGACATGTCCGACTCAGAGTCCACCAAGAAGCTCGTCAAGTCCGAAGAGGACTGGATGCGCCAGCTCACACCGGAGCAATACCGGGTCACGCGGCTCAAAGGTACCGAGCGTCCCTTTACCGGCATCTATAACGATTGCAAGACGCCGGGCATCTATCACTGCGTGGCCTGTGGCCAGCCATTGTTCGACTCGGCCACCAAGTTCGACTCGAGGTCCGGCTGGCCCTCCTTTTACGCGCCGGCCTCGGAGGAGGCGGTACGGCTGGAGGCCGACCAGACCTTAGGGATGGAGCGCACCGAGGTGTTGTGCGCCCGTTGCGATTCCCACCTCGGCCATGTCTTCAATGATGGTCCGGCGCCCACGGGCCAGCGTTTCTGCATGAACTCGGTAGCACTCAAGCTCGATCCGGAGGACGGATAGTCCCGCGCCGGCGCTGCACCCGCACCGCGTTGACAATGGCATCCAACATCCGCATTTAGGAGAAGCCGCCCTCCCATTGGAGTGGCGCATGTCAGGGTGTCGGCATCGCCGGCCGAGCGGGGATTGTGCTGTACCTTTTCGTCGTTGCGGGTTTTATGTTGCTGCTTGGCGGCGGCGATGCCTTGGTCCGGGGGGCCGTGGGCCTAGCCGAACGCCTAGGGGTCTCACCTCTGGTCATCGGCCTGACCATCGTCGCCTATGGCACCAGCGCGCCGGAGTTATTCGTTAGCCTGGACGCCCTTCTGTCCGGGGCACCCGGCATCACCGTCGGTAACGCCGTCGGATCCAATATCGCCAATATCCTGCTCATCGTCGGCTGTGGTGCGCTGGTCGCGCCCATGGTTTGCGACCGCTCGGCGATGCGCGTGGACATCGCCGTTATGCTCACAGCCACCGTGGCGCTCGTCCCGCTTGGCTTTGCCGGCACGCTGACAATTTGGAGTAGCTTATCCATGCTAACTCTGCTCTGTGTTTACACAATCTGGCAGTATCGGCTGCAGCAACGACGGTCGACAAAATTCGCCGCCGCTGCCGCCGCTGACGCCGGCGCGACGGCGCCTGCCGGAGACGTGATCGAGACGCTTTGGCGGCCGGTGCTCGTGCTGATCGGCGGGCTGCTTGGCGTCGCCGCGGGCAGCCATCTTCTCGTCACCGGCGCCATCGGACTAGCCCGGAACTTCGGCGTATCGGAGGCAACGATCGGCCTGACCTTGGTTGCCGTCGGCACCTCGCTGCCCGAACTCGCGACGACGCTGGTCGCCGCCTTTCGGCGTCATGCCGGCGTCGCCCTGGGTAATGTCGTCGGCTCGAACATCTTTAACATCCTCGGCATCCTGGGTTTCGTTCCGCTGTTCGGGGACGTGCCCATCCCCAGCTCCATCGTCGCCTTCGACCTTTGGGTCATGCTGGGGGCNAGCNTCGCCTTCGTTGCNTGGGCGACGACTCGGCGCACATTTGGCCGCGGCTTCGGGACCGTCCTCATCCTCGCCTACGGGGTCTACCTGGTGCGTCATTTTTCCAGCTTATCGCCCTAGAGCGGATCATGGCCGGGTTGTTCTTGTGCCCGTAAGGCACCTCCGGCATGCTCGGCCGCATGGCGACGAGACAACCTGCGCAGGCGGACTTGAGGCATCATCCCGACACCTACCCACGCGCTGCGCTGGTCACGGGCGCCGGGCGCCGGATCGGGCGCGCCATCGCCCTTGATCTGGCGCGCCAAGGCTGGGCGGTGGCGGTGCATTACCATACGTCTGACGAGGACGCTGCCGCCGTCGTCGGTGACATCGAAGCCGCGGGTGGACGCGCCATCGCTCTTTCCGCCGACCTTGCCAACGATGCCGAAACCGAGACCCTACTGCCACGCGCGGCCGCGGCGGTTGGACCGATCGGCTGCCTGGTCAACAACGCCGCGGTCTTCGAGCTCGACACTGTGGAGACGGCATCGCGCGCGTCCTGGGACCGCCACATGGAGCCCAACCTGCGCGCGCCTTTTGCACTCTCCCAATCGTTCGCCCACGCCCTACCAAAGGATGCCGGGGGTGTCATCATCAATATGCTGGACGAGCGCGTGTGGAACCTGACTCCCTTTTTCTTGAGCTATACCGTCTCGAAGGCCGGCCTCTGGACTCTAACGCGAACGCTCGCAATGGCATTGGCCCCCCGCATCCGAGTCAATGGCATCGGTCCCGGCCCGGCCCTGCCGAGTGCGCGGCAAACTGACGCTGAATTTGCCCGCCAATGTGCCATGATGCCGCTGGGCCGTGGCACGTCGCCGGACGAAATCTGCGCCGCCATTCGTTTTCTTCTTGCCGCACCATCAATGACGGGACAAATGATCGCCCTCGACGGCGGTCAGCATCTCGCATGGGCGCAACCGCCGGCGCCCGACGCCGTTCCCGAGTAATGCCAGTGGTTGGCATAAGCAGTTTGGAGCCCGCCATGCGCGCGACCCGTCAACGGATCGTCATCAACGATCTGACCATCGCCTGCCGCATTGGCGTGACCGAGAAAGAGCGCGCCAACCTGCAACGGCTGCGTATCAATTTGACACTCGACATTCAGCCCGTCGCACCGCGCTTGGATCGCATAAGCGAGGTCGTCGACTACGGCGCTCTGGCTTCCAAGGTGCGTGACGTTTGCACCAGCGTCGAATTTCGTCTGCTGGAAACCTTGGCCGGGCGGCTCGCCGCAACGTGCTTTGAGGATCACCGAGTCGAGCGTGTGTGTGTGCGCGTCGAGAAGCTCGACCGCTATCCGGACATGGCGGCCATCGGCAGCGAAATGACGTATACCAAATCTCACTGATATGAGGCGCGGGGCACTGACTTTTTCGCCCTAAGCCATTGCCAGCGCGGAGATTCTCATCAGTCCGGACCGGGAAAGTTTTGCACAGGGGAAAATGCGGGTGGTTAGGGCTGTTGCGGTTGTGCCCAGATTTTCGTGATGTGACAATTTCTTTACGCTTGACTTCCTTTTTTGCATGTAAAATCAATTCATTAAAATCTTTGCCTATTTTTTGGGCAGGCCAACCAAAAGCCCGAATTCCTGGGCTGGGTAGCTCCGCGCGATGGAGATGTCCACAACCTTATCCACGGAATTCGTGGATAGATTAACTATGTGGTGAGCAACCTGTTGTCAGCGTTCGCACAATTGACCCCAAGGCCGCAAAACGTTTGGCAGAAGACGCGAACAAAGCGTGCGCATGGTGGCGTGCGCGCCTCGACCGCGCGGGGAATTCGGCGGGGAACTCGGCAGGGAACTCAAACGTGACCGAACGCAAGCCATCGCCTCACGCCCAGCGCAAGCCGGCAGAGAAAAAAGCCGCAGGTGCGTCGGCACAATCCTCCTCCGCTGCGGCGACGGCAAACACACACGACCGCGGCGAGAGAACCCTGGGCACCTTGGCGCAAGGCGTGGCGGCGCTCGTCGAGGCGGTCAAGACACTTCCCAACGGTCCCGGTGTCTACCGCATGCTCGATCACAAAGGAGATGCGCTTTACGTCGGCAAGGCGAAGAATTTGAAGAAGCGCGTTACGTCGTATTGCCAGCCGGCGAAACTGCCGCGACGGTTACAGCGCATGATCGCCTCGACGGTCGCATTGGAGGTGGTAACGACTCATACCGAGCTTGAAGCGCTGTTGCTTGAAAGCAATCTGATCAAGCGCCTCATGCCACGCTACAACGTCCTGCTGCGTGACGATAAGTCCTTCCCCTATATCGTTATTACCGGTGATACCGATTACCCGCAAGTTACCAAGCACCGCGGCGCAAAGGGCGACGCCGGCACCTACTTCGGCCCCTTCGCCTCTGCCGGCGCGGTCAACCGAACCATCACTGCTTTGGAAAGAGCGTTCCTCCTGCGCTCGTGCTCGGATACGGTATTTGCGACACGCACACGTCCGTGCCTGATGCATCAGATCAAACGTTGCGCGGCGCCGTGCGTCGGCCGCATCAGCAAGGCCGACTATGATGAGCTGGTCGATCAGGCGCGTGATTTTCTGAGCGGCCGCTCGAAGAATATTCAACGGCGTCTGGCTACCGCCATGCAGGCGTCCTCGGAAGAGCTCGATTTCGAATCGGCTGCCGTCTATCGGGACCGCATCCGCGCGCTGACTCAGATCCAGGCGCATCAGGACATCAACGTGCGCGGCTTTGAAGACGCCGATGTGATTGCCGCACATCAGGACGCCGGGCAAACCTGCATCCAGGTTTTTTTCTTCCGGGCCGGACAGAATTTTGGCAACCGGGCTTACTTCCCAGCGCACGACCGTAGCCTCGAACCCGGCGCCGTGCTGGCCTCCTTCATCGGCCAGTTCTACGACAACAAGCCGGTCCCGGGCCTCGTATTGGTCAGTCATCGGCTAGAGGATCACGCTCTCATCGCCGAGGCCCTGTCATTTCGCGCCGGCGTGCGGGTCGATTTTCTGCACCCCAGCCGCGGGGCAAAACGAAAGCTGGTGGATCACGCCCTGTCGAACGCGCGCGATGCCCTGGCGCGGCGCCTGGCGGAAAGCAGCACACAACGTCGCCTCTTGGAGGGTCTGGCCGAACACCTGGGGCTCGAGGCCGCACCGGAACGCATTGAGGTCTATGACAACAGCCACATTCAAGGAGCCCAGCCGTACGGCGCCATGATCGTCGCCGGGCCCGAGGGCTTCATCAAAAGATCTTACCGCAAATTCCGCATCCGCCAGGCCCCGGCCGACGGCAGCGCGGAGACCCAGCAACCAGCCTCGGCGCCCTCCACCGGCCCCTCCACCGCCGACGACTACGCCATGATGCGCGAGGTCCTCTCTCGTCGATTCGCGCGCGCTCTGAAAGAAGATCCCGAACGCAGCGGCGACCAATGGCCGGATCTGGTTCTCCTCGATGGTGGCCGGGGCCAATTATCCGTCGGCCGCGAGGTGCTCGCCGACCTCGGTCTTGAGGATTTGCCGTTGGCCGCTGTCGCCAAAGGTCCCGTCCGCAATGCCGGCCGCGAGCGCATTTTTCTGCCGGATCGCGCGCCGCTGTTGTTGGAGCCGCGCGACCCGGTGCTCTACTACATACAGCGATTGCGCGATGAGGCGCACCGCTTTGCCATCGGCAGCCACCGCACAGGACGAAGCAATGCCCGGCTGCGCTCGGTGCTCGACGACGTACCCGGCGTCGGCGGCAAACGGAAGAAGGCGTTGCTACACCACTTTGGCTCGGCGCAAGCCGTCGCCCGCGCCGGCCTGGCGGACCTGGCGGCGGTAGCGGGAATCAGCCACGGTGTGGCACAGCGGATATACGCGCACTTCCATAGCGATGACTAGATGATGAATGAGCGCGATGACGACCCTCCAGCCCTGGGTCTGGCGCGCCAAGGTGTGTTAGAAGGGACGACTTGCCCGACCATCGATGGCGGCGCCACAGCCGCCGATGACAGCCATGGGCATCCAGGAAGGCCGCGCCGATGCTGACCAAGCTGCCAAACATCCTTACCTTGTCGCGTATCGCGGCTATCCCGATCCTCGTGGCGCTGCTCTATTTCCATAGTCCGCTCACCCGTTGGGCCGCCCTCGCACTTTTTTCCTTAGCCGGCCTGACCGACTATTTGGACGGCTATCTGGCGCGGCATCGCGGTCAGGTCTCGGCCCTGGGACGCTTTCTCGATCCCATCGCCGACAAATTGCTGGTCGCCAGCGTGATCGTGGTGCTTGTGGCCATCAAGCAAATCGAGGGCCTAGTGGTCATCCCGGCCATCGTCATTGTCTGCCGGGAAATCCTGGTGTCCGGCTTACGTGAGTACCTGGCCGAGGTCCGGGCACCGCTGCCGGTCAGCCGTCTAGCCAAATGGAAGACGACGATCCAACTCGTTGCCCTAGGCTTTCTGATCGTCGGCACCGAGGCGGGCCCAGCGGTCCTACCCATGGACTGGATCGGCGATACCGGCCTATGGATTGCCGCGCTGCTCACATTCGTGACCGGCTACGACTACTTGGCGCGCGGCCTCAAGCACATGAACGAGAACGAGGCCGGGGAGACATAATGCCAAGCACCGGCACGCCGGAGGGCGCCATGAAGATTTTCGGCTTGGCCGGCTGGAGTGGTGCTGGCAAGACAACGCTCATGTGCGCGCTCATACCGGCCCTGACCCGCCGGGGCTTGCGCGTATCCACCCTGAAGCATGCACATCACACCTTCGATATCGATACACCGGGCAAGGACTCGTACGAGCACCGTCGGGCGGGTGCCACCGAGGTCATGGTCGCCTCGGCCAACCGCTGGGCCCTGGTGCACGAGTTGCGCGGCGCACCTGAGTTCACCTCCGAAAAACTTATCGAACAAATGACACCGGTCGACCTCTTGCTCATCGAGGGTTTCAAGCGGGAGAGCCATGCCAAACTGGAGGTGCATCGCCCATCCCTGGGCAAGCCCCTGCTGTGCCCCGACGACCAGCACGTCGTGGCGGTGGCCAGCGACGCCCCGCTGTCGGGGCTGAGCGTGCCGCAACTGGACCTCGACGACGTCGAGGCTATCGCCACCTTCATCATCGCGCATTGCGGCCTGACCGAGCGCGCGCGCGGCGTGGCTTGATCCCGCAGCTTCGTCCGCAATTGGCCCCTGGAGCGCTATTGCCGGGGCAGTTCATCCCGTCAGGTTTCGTGCCCGAACTCTGTCCGAGTCGCGCCCGAATCGCACCGACCGGCGGTCGGTGAGGCCGAAAATCCGAATTCTTCGGCTCCGTAACCCGGCACTGATACGCCTGGGTTATCGGCCATCCAAGACCGCAAACGGGCGCCACTCACCAATTCGAAAATGCCGCACAAGCCATTCGTTTTGCTTTTTTTTCAACCGAGAGTTTTAGCGAGACCCTGGCTGCGGCATGGCGCAATTCAAACCTCCGGTGCAGCGCGGAAGCCAGAAGCCAACCGCCAGACAGCATATTTTGTGTTGCGTGCTACATACGATGCTATATCTAGTCGGTCAGCGTGTATCAAGGGCGCGTGGCACACGTCGCAGTTGATGGCTCGTTTTCGACTACGCGACAGGTGCCCGACTTAGTGGAGGTGGGGGATGACTCGCAAGGCAGTAACACAACTGCTGATGGGCTCGTTACTGGCGAGCGTGATGTTCTTCGGGGGCGGGGTATTGGACGTATCGTCGGCGCTGGCCCTAGAGGCCGGCGACGTATTGGTGCGACTGCGCGGGATCGGAGTTGTGCCAACCGCGGAAAGCGACGGGATCGGGCCCGACTTGACGACCTCGCGGCTGGATCCTCAGCCGGCAGTCGTACCGGAGCTGGACATCACCTACATGGCCACCAAGAACATCGGCATCGAGTTGATATTAGCCACCTCGCCGCACGACTTGGACATGACCGGTGCGCTGTCGAGCCTGAACAAATCGGCGGAGAGCTGGCTGCTGCCACCAACGCTTTTGATACAGTATCACTTCATGGCAGACGGCAGTATTCGGCCCTATGTCGGCGCTGGGGTCAACTACACGATAAGCTATGCTGAGAACGCAAGCGGCTCCCTTGAGACGGCGTTAGGCGGCGGGACCGATGTCTCGGCGGGCAACTCATGGGGCTGGGCGGTGCAGGCCGGCGTGGATGTCGATATCGACGACCGCTGGTTCGTGAACCTGGACGTCAAATACGTTGCGATCAGCCTCGATACCACTCTCACCACGGGTGGGGTCCAGCGCCAGACCGATGTCGACATCAATCCGATCATCGTCGGCGTCGGCGTCGGCTATAGGTTCTAGCGCAAATCCCAGCGACGCGGAGCAACTCCGGGGAGTAGCGTCGGCCCGCACGGCCGCTCGAAATTAACCGAGCGGCTCACCTTGACCACGCATGGCATTCTGTCGAGCTGTGGAGCTCCCCAGCTTCCGCCGTATCTTTGGCCCGCTCTAGCGCCCGGGCGTCGCCCCGTATTCCGGCCCCCGTTTCAGCCCCATAAGACCAACCGCAGTTGACGCAGAGCTTGCCGGAAAGTTCTGGAAGCATAACATGTTGGTGTAAGGGCAAAGATAAGGACGAGCGGCTCACATATATGGCGCAGCTAACCGATGACTGCTTCGCTTTCGGCGGCGATCTCATGCGGACCGACGAGGCGCTGGCGCTGCTGGCACGCACTCTTACTTGTGTGACCGAGGCCGAACCGGTGCCGCTGTCCATCGGCGCGGGCCGAATTCTGGCCGAGGATGTGGTCTCGCCGCACGACGTACCGCCGCACAACAACGCGGCGGTCGATGGCTATGCTGTTTTCTTCGACGATCTCGATCCCACCGGTGAAACCGTCCTGCCGGTCGTCGGGCGCGCGACGGCAGGCCACCCGCTGCAGGGCCTGGCGCAGCGCGGGACGGCTGTACGCGTCTTTACCGGCGCCCGCATGCCCGAGGGTCCGGATACGGTGATGATGCAGGAGGACTGCCGGATCGAGCACGATACGGCTGGCGAACGGGTTATCCTGCGCCCGGGTCTGAAGCGCGGCGCCAACTGGCGCCAGCGCGGCGAGGATATGGCTGCGGGATCGACGGTGCTCACGCGCGGCATGCGGTTGCGCCCGCAGGACATCGGCCAGGCGGCAGCGGTGGGGCGGCGTGAGGTTCTAGTCTCACAGCCCTTGCGCGTTGCTTTGTTCTCCACCGGCGACGAGTTACGGCAACCGGGAGACCCATTGCCGGACGGCTGTATCTACGATTCCAACCGCTACATCCTGATGGCGCTGCTGAGCGGCTTCGGCTGTCGTGTTGACGATCTGGGCATCGTGCCGGACAGCGCCGACGCCCTGCGCGACGCCTTGGCCGGCGCCGAGCCCGGGCACGACTTAATCGTCACCTCCGGCGGCGTATCCGTCGGCGAAGAGGATCACGTAAAGGCGGCGGTCGAGGCGCTCGGCCGCCTGAATTTTTGGCGCCTGGCGATCCGTCCGGGGCGCCCGCTGGCGCTTGGTCAGGTCGGCCGTGTGCCCTTCGCCGGCCTGCCCGGCAATCCGGTGGCTGTCATGGTCACAGCGATGACTATCCTGCGGCCGATGATCGTGCGCCTGATGGGCGGCACCGGCCTGACCCCGCAGCGCTTTCGCGTTGCCGCCGATTTTACCTATGACAAGAAGAAGAGCCGGCGGGAGTGGCTGCGGGCCCACCTGGTGGACGGCGGCGAGGCCGGCTGGCGGGCGGTCAAGTTCCCGCGCGACGGCGCCGGCATCCTCTCGTCCATGGTGCAGGCGGATGGTCTGATCGAGTTGCCCGAGGACTTGACCCGCTTGGAGCCGGGGACCATGGTCGATTTTCTGCCGTTCAGCGAGTTGTACGCATGAAGCTGCTCTATTTCGCCTGGCTGAAGACCAAGACAGGAATCGCCGAGGAAGACGTGACTCCGCCTCCCGAGGTCGCGACCGTGGCCGAGCTGCTTGCTTGGCTGCAGACACGCGGACCCAGCTATGCCGAGGCCTTGGCCGATCTTTCGGCCCTGCGTGTCGCCGTCAATCAGGAGTATGCTATGCCCAGCGATCCGGTTGGACCGGGTGACGAGGTCGCCCTGTTCCCACCGGTCACAGGCGGATGAGGGTGTCCCGATGATCCGCGTGCAGCGGGAAGATTTTGACGTCGGCGCCGAGGTTGCGGCGCTTAGCACCGACAATCACGCCGTCGGCGGTGTTGCCGTCTTCATCGGCCTGGTCCGCGACATGGCCGGCGAGGAGGCGATCGGCGCCATGACCCTGGATCACTATCCGGGCATGACCGAGCGCATGCTCGAGCGTATCGAAGCTGAGGCGAAAGACCGTTGGCCCCTGGAGGCCGCCCTCATCATCCACCGCTTTGGCCGCCTGGAGCCGGGCGAGCGCATCGTCCTCGTGGCGACCGCCAGCGCCCACCGCCAAGCCGCCTTTGAGGCGTGCGAGTTTCTGGTCGATTGGCTAAAGACCAAGGCCCCGTTCTGGAAACTGGAGGAGAAGTCCTCGGGCGCCGAATGGGTAACCGCAAAAGCCAGCGACGACAAAGCGGCGGCACGCTGGGGCGGCCAAGACTCCCCAGCCCAAGACTCCGCGAGCCAGGACTCCGCTAAGGACTCGGACGCGGCGGAGTAATGTCCTCGTACGGCCTGGCGCTCAGGCAGCGCTGGCCTTGGCTGTCCGTTTCCCGCTGCGCACCAGATCGCCGTAGGCCGCCATCAGGTCCTGGGTAATCTGACCAACCGTGAACTTGTAGGTCTCGATTTCGCCCACCGGGGTGACCTCGGCGGCGGTGCCGGTGAGGAAAACTTCGCTGGTCTTAGCCAGCTCTTCCGGCATAATCGCGCGCTCAATAACCTCGATTCCGCGCTCTTTCGCCAAGGCAATGATCGTTCGGCGGGTGATGCCGTCCAGGAAACAATCGGGTGTGGGTGTATGGATTTTGCCGTCCTGAACCAGGAACACGTTGGCGCCGGTCGCCTCGGCGATCAGGCCGCGATGATCGAGCATCAGACAGTCGTGATACCCCTTGGCCTCGGCGGCATGCTTGGACAGGGTACAGATCATATACAACCCGGCGGCCTTCGACTGGGTTGGCGCCGTCTCCGGCGCGGGCCGGCGCCAGGGTGCAAACATCATGCGGATGCCCTTCGCCCGCAATTCGGGTGCGAAATAGGCCGGCCACTCCCAGGCCGCGATGGCCACGTGAATCTTCGAATTTTGCGCCGAAACCCCCATCATCTCGCTGCCGCGCCAGGCCACGGGGCGCACGTAGCCGTCAACAATCTTGTTGGCCTGCAGGACATCCATCGCCGCGGCATCGATCGCCTCGACCGAATAGGGCACCTCGAAGCCAAGGATTTCCGCCGATCGGCGCAACCGTGTGTGGTGTTGCGTCATCTCGAAGATAACACCGTTATAGGCACGCTCGCCCTCGAACACAGAACTCGCGTAATGTAGGCCGTGACTGAGGACATGCAGCTTGGCTTCACGCCATGGAACCAGCTTGCCGTCGAACCAGATCACACCGTCACGGTCGTCAAAAGGAAGCACGCTCATGGCTCACACCGCCTCGTTATTGTGTTCTGTCCGCCCTCAAAATAGGGCAAAATTGTTACTTTCTGTCGAATGTCGCTCGTTGGGTGTAACATCACTACGCTATATATGTCAACATGACTGACATAAAATCCGGCGCCAATCCCCTTTTCCTGCGTGAGGAGGAGTTGCGGCAGGCGATCGAGTTGCTGTTTTTCGCCTACCGGGACTTCACCGCCGAGCCGGACCAGATCCTGGCGGACTATGGGTTTGGGCGGGCCCACCATCGGGTCATCTATTTCGTCGGCCGACACCCCTCCATCGCAGTGAGCGAGCTGTTGCAGATCCTGGGGATCACCAAGCAGAGCCTCTCCCGAGTTCTCGGCCAACTGGTGACCGAGGGCTTCATCCGGCAGCGCCCTGGGCAGCGCGATCGGCGCCGGCGTCTTTTGGAGTTGACCGAGAAAGGCGCGACCTTGGAGCGGAAATTAACCGAGAACCAGCGCAACCGGGTTGCCCGCGCGTTTCGCGAAGCCGGCGCCGAAGCGGTGGAGGGTTTCCGCGGCGTGCTGGTGAACATCATGGACGAGAGCAACCGTGCCCGTTTTACGTCTCAGGATGCGGATACCCGCAGATCTGGTGCGCGATCGAAATCCTCGATTGGCCGCGGCTAGATCATGCTCTGGGCGGGGCCGACCCGTCACCGTATACTCCCCGCGATGAACCCGGACGCGCCGCACATTCTTGTTATCGACGACGACACGCGCCTGCGCGATCTTTTGCAGCGGTATTTGTGTGAACAAGGCTTTCGTGTGACCACGGCGACGGACTCGGGCGATGCTCGTGCCAAACTCGCCTCCATGGACTTCGACCTGCTGGTTCTCGATATCATGATGCCAGGGGAATCCGGTCTCGACCTAACGCGCTGGCTACGGCAGGAAGAACGGGCGCCGGTCCTTCTCCTCACCGCCATGGGCGATACGGAGCACCGCATAGCCGGCCTGGAAAGCGGCGCCGATGACTATCTGGCCAAGCCATTCGACCCGCGCGAGCTGGTCCTACGCATCAACGCCATCCTACGGCGCGCGCAAGAGCCACCGGCGGCGACGGACGGCAAGGTTCACTTCGGCCCATTCTGTTTTGACTTGAACCGGAACGAATTGCGCAAGGGCGACGATTTCATCCGCCTGACCGCGGCCGAAGCATCCCTTCTCAAGACCCTGGCCCGGCAGCCCGGCTTGGCGGTGAGCCGCAATCAATTGACTACCGAAAGCCCGGTCATCGGCACCGCGCGGGCCATCGACGTGCAGGTAACCCGCCTGCGCCGCAAAATCGAGCAGGACCCGAAGTTTCCACGCTATCTGCAAGCGGTGCGCGGCGTCGGCTACATCCTGATGGCGGATTAATATGGCAAGCCCCGCTGCGCCAAAGAGTCGCCGGCCCTCATTGCTCAAGCGGATACTGCCGCGCACACTCCTTGGCCGGTCGTTGCTGATCATCGTCTCACCGCTGGTGCTGCTGCAGGTCATTTCGACCTGGGTGTTCTTCGACCGCCACTATGACACGACGACAAAGCGTCTGGCACAAGGTCTGGCTGGCGACGTCGCCGCGGTTGTGCAACTGCTTGTGCGCGAGCCCAGAACGGTGGATCGGCTGCAGATATTCCGCCTGGCAAGCAACACCATGCATATCAGCCTCAGCTTCAGCGAGGGCGGCCGCCTGCCGGCGAACACGACCCGCGGATCCTTGAATATTTTTACAAATACGCTCGACCGTAAACTAACCAAGGCTTTGGACGATTTCGTCGGCCGGCCGTTTCTGATCGACACACGATCACTCGACAAGGATGTCGAAATTCTGGTTCAGCTGGCCGATGGCGTGTTGCGTGTGCTGGTCCCGCGCGAGCGCCTGTTCAGTCCAACGACCTATATCTTCATCATGTGGATGGTTGGCAGTTCGATCGTTCTCTTTGGTGTCGCGGTTATTTTTATGCGCAATCAGGTGAGGCCCATCCGCCGTTTGGCCCAAGCCGCCGACAGCTTTGGCAAAGGGCGTGATGTGGTCGAATTCAAGCCGGAAGGAGCAGCCGAAGTGCGCCAGGCGGCAACCGCATTCTTGCGCATGCGCGACCGCATCCGACGACAGATCGACCAGCGCACGGAATTTCTTGCCGGCGTGAGTCACGACTTGCGCACACCGCTGACCCGCATGAAGTTGCAACTAGCTTTGCTGAGCGATGTGACCGAAGCGCAAAACCTGGGCTCTGACATTGCAGAGATGGAGCGCATGGTCGAAGGCTACCTGGCTTTTGCCCGCGGCGAGGGGACCGAGCAGCCGCAGCCGACCGATATTGCGGCGCTCTTGCGGGATGTGGTCACCCAGATGCGCCGCGATGGCGTGGTCATCGATCTGCATGTGGAGGAAGCTATGACCCTCCCCCTGCGGCCCGAGGCCATGCGCCGTTGCTTGACCAATCTCATCAGTAATGCCGGGCGCCATGGCGAGCATGTCTCTGTGCGTGCCGGGCGTCGCCGCCGGGCCATCGAGATCACCATCGACGACGATGGGCCCGGAATTCCCGAGGACCGTCGGGAGGATGTGTTTCGTCCTTTCGTCCGCCTCGAGCAATCGCGTAACCCGGCGACCGGGGGCGTGGGTCTGGGCCTGAGCATCGCCCGCGACGTAGTGCGCAACCATGGCGGCGACTTGACTCTCGAGGACGCTCCCGATTGCGGCCTACGGGCACGCATTTGGCTGCCCGTCTAGAGCCCGAAGGAGAATCGATGAAAACCTACTTTGAAACCTTTGCCCGCTACAACGCTTGGGCCAACCAACGCCTCTATGAGGCTGTCGCCGAGGTGCCCGACGCGCAATACCGCGAGGACCGCGGCGCCTTCTTTGGCTCGCTGCACGGGACGCTGAACCACATCCTTGTTGGCGACCGGGCATGGTTCACCCGCATCACCGGGGACGGGACGTCTCCGGCCAGCCTCGATCAAATCCTGTGTGATGACTTTACCACGCTGCGCCAAGCCCGAACCGCCGAGGACGACCGGATCATTCGTGTGATCGGTGGTTTGGATGAGGCGCAACTCGCCGGAACCATCAAATACCGCAACATGCGGGGCGACCACATGGAGCAACCGCTAACGCAAGTGTTGGCGCACGTCTTCAACCACCAGACCCACCACCGCGGTCAGGCGCATACCCTGCTCAGCCAAATGGGGCGCGAGGCACCGGCTCTCGATCTTGTCTATTTTTTGCGCGATTGACGTAGCGCTCAGCGACTAACAGGATTATTTAACCATAGTCATTAAGTATACTGCATGAATTATAATAAAAAACCGTCGTAATTTCAATCTACTGTTCCGCACCCTCATATAGTATAGTTATCAATAGAATCGACATGCGCGGGCTTCAGTAATTGTTAGCCCGCCCGCGGCACTCTGTAAGTCCCGTTTGGCAGGCGAGCATCGGAGCCATGACCAGCAAGCAGGCGGACGACCGTTGGATTATCGAGGAGGCTGGCGAGCCGGTCGGCATGATCGTCCGGGATGAGGCCGGCTTTGTCTTTCACGCCGCTGCCGCCGACGTCTGGTCCCTCGACCGGCAGGTCTTTCCCGACGTGCACGCGGCGCGGCATGCGGCCAAGGATCTGCTGCGCATCAAGCGCCGTCCGCCGCTCAACAAGGCTGGCCGCCGCTAGTCGGCTGGCCGCGTCGCCCCATGCGCCCTGGTTTCATCGATAGCGGCGACTATGTCGCCACCTATCACGAGTTTGGCTATGCGGTGGTCAAAGGCGTCTTCGAGGCCGGCGATGTGCGTGAATTAGCTCAGGCCTTCGACCGGGTGCAGGCACAGGCGCTCAGCCACCGCGGTAGCTTTCGCCATCAGAATGTCTTCTTCCAAGTCGCCCAGGATCGCGCCTTGGGTCGCATCGTGCGTTACGTCCAGTGGCCCTCCTATTTTGACGANGTGCTGGCGCGCTTCCGCACCGACCGCCGTCTTCTCAACATTGTGGAGCCGCTGCTCGGCACCGATCTGAAACAGATCATCAACCAAATGCACTGGAAACCACCGGGCGCCGAGATGGTTGAATTCGGCTATCATCAGGATATTCGGTTCCGTCGTCCACGCGCGGCCTATCGGGCGCCGGCGCAGTCCTATGTGCAGACGGCGATCGCCATCGATCCACACCGGCGCGAGAATGGCGCCATGACCCTCTATCCCGGCAGTCACAAGCTCGGCGAGCTCAACTTTCCCGAGAACGGCCGTATCATGGACCGGGTCAAGAGCGATGCGGACCTCTTGGCCCTGGGCCTCGACCCAAGCAATCTCGTGGACCTGGTTCTTGAGCCAGGCGATGTTGCCTTCTGGAATCTAAATACCGTGCACGGGTCCGGTCCCAATACGTCGCACATGGACCGCCGCGTCTATCTCAACGGTTACGTCAAGGCCGATACCTGCGAGCGTGGCGAATGGGCGTTTCGCGGCGGCGAACCCTGCTCGTTGGGCGCGCCTGTGCTGGTCCACTATGAGGATCTGCACACCCGGCCGCACCCTCACTACGTGGATGAGATCTAAAACAGACGCCCGCCGTTGGGGACCGCGCGCTCCGGACCGATGAGCACGACTTCGCCATCGTCATCGGGAAAGCCAAGAACGAGAATTTCCGACATGAACGGTCCGATCTGCTTGGCCGGGAAGTTTGTAACGGCCGCGACCTGCCGCCCCACCAGATCATCGGGTTGGTAGTGCACGGTTAGCTGCGCCGACGTCTTCTTGACGCCAAGGGCCGCACCGAAATCCACCCAAATTTTGTAGGCAGGCCGACGCGCCTCGGGAAATGGCTCGGCGCGAATCACCGTGCCGACACGGATATCGACCTTTCGGAAATCGTGGTAGTCGATGGGTGCAGACGTCTCGCTCATGGGGCCCGGCCACCTCTCCCGATTCTACATGTAAGTGGCCGCATCGTATCACAGAATCGAAGCACAGAATCGACAAGGGGCCGCACCTTGGCGACCCCTTGTGATCTCTTGCGCCGGCTGATGTTTTGCCGGCGGACGTCTCGGCTGCTTACTTCGCGCCGTTGGTCTGCTTGAAGGCGCCCTTGAGCTCCTCCAGGCCGTCGGTGACGCGATGGCTGAACAACTCTGCCGCCTGGGTGTTGGACTTGGTCCCCATGTCGGCCAGCTCGCGGGCGTTGACCAAGCACTGCTCATAGGCATGCTTCGCAATTTCCGCCTGCTTTGCCATTGCGTCCTCGGGCTTGCCCGGCTTCGACAGCTCGCGCACCGCCTTAGTCGCCTCTTCCATCGCCTGGCGCATGATCTCAGCCTGACGCTGCATGATCGCCCGGGCGCCGTCGAAGGCAACTCGGTTGATCTCGGCCAGGGTCTCGATATTGCGCCGCTGGCTCTCGACCAGGGCTTTCGAATCGACCCCCGGCACGTTGAATTGTTCGGTAACCTTGGTGAAATCCATCATGGCGCCGAAGTCGCCGTCTAGGAATGGATTGCCGGTCTTCGTCTGGGTCTTGGGCATAATCATCTCTCCTCGTCTCTCTGGGCCGCCGGCCCTGGGCCTCAAGTCACTGGGCTACCGGTGTCTGGGCGGTTCGTCTTTCGGGGCCGTGGGTTTTTTTCCGGCCGCGCTCGCAATGCTGCGATGCACAATGCATAACTTATATGGACCCATCACCGATCCAGGTCAAGAGGAAAAATGGTGCAGCGCACAAAAAAGAAAAAACCACGTATTCTGCGGCTTTTAGGCTAGACCCGGACGCCGATACTGCAATCGCGAGAGACATTTAGCCAAGCCATCCAGGCGCCCCAAATGCCGGTCGAGGGCAGCCATGGTGGGCGCCAAATCCGGACTTTCGTCGCGCAGCCAGACCCGCAAGGTGGCCAGATAGGCGGCGCTGAGGGCTTCGATCCGCAAGATCCCGCGGACCCCGCTGGTCGAGAGCCCGGCTGCCTCAAGCATACAAGCCATGGAACGGCCAAGCCGGGCAAGGCCGCAGACCGCCGCCAAAGGATCGCGCGCTTGCCCATCGATGATGGTGGCCATGGCCTCGCGGTACGGCCCCAGGGCATCGAAGCGGCGCATCAACACATCGAACAGCCGGTCCCGCGCCGACCCCTCGCGCGCCGCCGCATCCTCAGCCTCCATGACCGCCGTGTCGACGCGGCGGAACAGGGCGCTCAAAATCGCCTGTTTCGAGGGATAGACCGGATAGACCTTGGCTAAGGGCAGCTTGGCCGCATCCGCGATTTCGGCCAGGGACAGATCGCGCCAGCGGCCCTCGGCGGCCAGCTTCATGGCCGTTTCGAGAACCTTCTCCGCGACATCGACTTTCTTTGAAGCGGCTTTTTTGGGCTCAGCTTTCTTGGGTTCAGCTTTCCTGGGCATAACACCTCCATCGCCTCCCCCCAGCCACCATTATCCTGCAGGATACATAGGATTGCAAAGCGGTGATGGGAAGCAGACCTGAGGGCGGTGCTAGGTCGCCTGCCGTATGTCAGCCACTTCGCCGCCGGTGAGTGCTACCAGATCGGCGGGGAGCACGCGGAAAACCGCATTAGGCGTGCCGGCCGCGGCCCAAATTTCGTCGTAGCCGAGCAGATCGCGATCAATGAACGTTGGTAACGGCGTGGAGTGACCCACCGGCGGCACGCCGCCGATCGCATATCCGGTGCGCTCGCGGACAAAATCCGCATCGGCGCGGCCGATTGGCTCGCCCAACCGCGCGGCCACCGCCTTTTCGTCGACCCGATTGGCGCCACTGGCGATTACCATCACCGCCCGGTCGGACTCGCGAGCGCGAAAGACCAACGACTTGGCGATCTGACCCACCGTGCAGCCGATGGCCGCCGCAGCCTCCGCCGAGGTACGTGTGCTGGCCGGAAACTCGCGCACCTCCGCNGCGAGACCGTGNGCATCCAANGCCGCCTGCACCCGCTGCGCGCTGCCCTTCAGGGGGCTACTCACGATGCTANTTCGCGGCTGCGCCGCGTCGCCTCGGCGATGGCTCGGGTCAGCAGCGGNTGCAAGCCATCCGGGGCCATCAAGACCTTCAAAGCCTCGAGGGTGGTGCCGCCCGGGCTGCTCACGTTTTCGCGCAGACGGCTTGCCGGTTCGGACGCCTGATGCACCAACTCGCCGGCCCCGGCGACGGTCGTGCGCGCGAGCCGCATAGCCAAATCCGCTGGCAAACCGGCCGCGACACCGGCCTCGGCCAAACACTCGATAAGCAGGAAGACATAGGCCGGCCCGCCACCGGATACCGCCGTGACCGCATCCAGCAGAGATTCATCGTCGATCCAGGCGACTTCGCCCACGGCCGNCAGTAGAGCGTCGCAGACCTCCCGCTGTGCCGCATCTGCTTTTGCATTGGCGCAGAGGNCGGACATACCCCGGCCCACCGCCGCCGGCGTGTTCGGCATGGCGCGGACGATCGCCGCATCGCCCAAGGCGTGCGCGTAATAGGCGATGCTCTTGCCCGCTGCGATAGAGAGGAAAACGGTGCCCGGCCGCACAAAGCGGCGGCACTGGGCGACCACCGCATCCATCTGCTGAGGTTTAACCGCAAGGACCACCACCGCCGGCGCCGCGGTTACGGCATCGATCCCGGCGACCAACGTGACGCCGCCCGGCAGCGAACCGGCTGCCGGTTTCGGCTCGACTACGGTTACCGAAGTTGCCGAAACGCCGTGTGCCAGCCACCCGGACAGGAGGGCGCCGCCCATCTTGCCGCACCCTACGAGCAGCAGCGGGCCGCCGGTTGTTATGCCCGGACCCGCCATCGCCGACCGATCACGCCTCGCCGACGGTATCCATTCGCGCTACCGTCAGCGCATCGGCGACCGAACGGCCGCCCCAAACCACCAGCTGCAAAGCCGGATAAAACCGCTCGCACTCGACCAATGCCACGTCCACTATGTCCTCGAGTTGCTCGGCGCTCAGCCCGGGCGCGCCGCGCAGCGGGAGGGTATGCCGGTACATCGGCGCCCCCTCCTCCGAGCCAAAGTCGAAATGGCCGAGCCACAGGTTTTCGTTCACCAGTGCCAGCAACTCGTACACGGCAGCCTTCTTGGTGTCCGGTACCCGCAGATCGAGCTGACAGGAGAAGAACATGGCGCTCATCTCCCGCTGCAACACGAAATGCATATGGTAGCCGCACCAGCGGCCGGCGACGATGGCCATCAG
>JGI24023J19991_10000432_pt1 | contig 32614 bp, 30 predicted proteins | sample Cruoilmetagenom1_FD_19991 | JGI IMG/M metagenome (IMG submission 19991)
GAAAGCCCGCACCATATAGAGGCTCCTGTAAATAAAACTATCCCAAGCGCAAAAATTCTTTTCCTTCCGAACTTGTCTCCCAGTGATCCCCCCAAAAGCATAAGCGAAGACATAAAAAGAGCGTATGCTTCCATTATCCACTGAACTTGCGGAATTGTGGCGTTTAACTCGGATTGGAGCACCGGGATAACAACGTTCATAGCCGTGCTGTCTATGAAGGCCATTCCGGAACCCAATATAGTAGCCAGTAAAACCCATCTTCCTACAGTTTTACTGACCGGGAAATTCGCTGAAGTCGTATCAATTTGATCCTGGGCTAAGGCTTTATCGGTCATCTATCTCCCTTTAAGACCCCTGTAATGTTCTCAATGACTTATGGAATGTCAACAACAGTAGTATTAAAAACTATCTTTATGGTATGCGGTTAATGGTACCCGAAAGAAAGAGGATTACCTCTTTGTATTTCAAGCAAGTAGCTTGTATAACCGAGATATTTAGATGACGCACGTGCCAATGAAGATTCATTCGAAGAGGACAGCAACTCTTGCGATAAGAAGCTATGGTTAATCCTTTGCCGGTTTATACTCAAATACCTCCTACCCACCTCCAAGCACTTTAGAGTGAAATAAGGTTTATAGCTTTATCCGTCTCAGTTCCTAGTTCCCTTTGGCTTTCTATTTTAAGAGATTCCGAACCTAATTGTAGATCCTCTTTTTGCTCGACTCCGTGTTCTCTAAATAGGGATTAGTCCCCTTGGGAATTACTGATATTTAATTTCGTGATATAACTTCCCGCGATATGTACCGAGCAGCCTGGAAAAAACCTTATTCGACAAAAGCTTTACTACCAGATCTCCAAGATGGGGTGAGATTGCATCAGCAAGGAGTAACAGCTTGGGCTGAAATGGAACTATGATTCTTGCTTGGTTGTAGTACACACCATTAACAACAGCATTTGCAACTGATTCAACAGATATCGGGGTCATCCCTCTAAATGGCGGCGGCATATCCTCTGGTCTAACATGATCTAGGAGAGAGGTTCGTGTTAAAGCGGGATGAATAATCGAGACGTTGATTCCACTTCCGGATAGTTCTTGTCTTAATGAATCTGTGAATGCGGCAATGGCGTGCATTGCTGAAGAGTATCCTCCAAATTGAGGAAAAGCTTTCCTCCCTACCACTGAGGACATGTTCATTATATGTCCCGAACCTTGCTTTTGCATCACAGGTAAAATTTCCTTAGTTGCGTAAACGGTTCCGAAATAGTCAACATCAATCATCTTCTTTGTATTTTCAATAAAGTTTTCATCCTCTATACGACCCACATACGAACTCCCGGCGTTATTAAAAAGGACATCAATTCTGCCAAATTCAGATAAAACCGTTTTTACCATTTGATGAACCTGATCAGCATCCGATACGTCTGTAGGCACGACCAAGACATTAGGGTTAAAGCTTCTAATCTCATTTGCAACTCTTTCTAGCTTCTCAGCTGAGCGGGAAACTAATACTGTTTTTGCACCTTTCAGGGCAAACTCGAGCGCTGTAGCTTTTCCGATACCACTTGAAGCGCCCGTAATCAATACCACCTGATCCTTGAATTTATTTTTCTTGCTCATTTCTTAATGCCTCCTAGATTTAGTAAAATTTTTGTATTCATTTTTCTCAAATTTACACCGCAACTTGGTGTTCATTAACGCTTCTTACTGCATGGTTCGACTTAAGGAGCGCAGGCCGCTTCTCATTGGCCGTCACCATCCATTCTTCGCTATCGTGAGCAAGAACAGGCTCTGACAATAACGGGTATCCGCGCTCGGACTCCCACTTGTCGAAATCCGGCACCTTAGTCAACATCGTTTTAGTCATAAGCCAAAGCGCTCCAAACTTGTTTCCTATCTTAAAGCCGGGGAATACGAGTTCCGGATTGTTGATGTAACGGCGCGCGGTGATCTCAAAGTCTTCCGCGGGACGTCCGGTCACCAGTTCCACGTGATCCGTAGGCGCCCCTACGGCATAGGTCCCGCCTCGGAGCTCCTCTGCATAGTGTCGGATCTGGGCGATCTCAAAGTTCGAGAATCCCTGGGCCTTGGCCGCCTTCGTAAACATCCAGGTCGGAACGTCTTGGTAGCTTACATTGCGATCCAGAACGCGACCGAAGACGTCGGCGACGTCATGCCCCGAAATAAGCCTCGGTCCCGTCGGGCGGTAGTTCTTGCCGATGTGTCCTGCAGGCCTCTCTAGGACGGTAGCGGCAACGGAGGCAATGTCTTCATTTGAGGGCGGCGCGTTCAGCCCCTCTCCGAAGGGAAGCATCAGCCTACCGAAGTTCGCGACCGCAGGCAGACCGAAAAAGTATGTGAACGCAAACAGTCCGGGGTTTATGTACACGATGTCAACCGTCGGCATCCACTGATAGATATTGTTTGTGAGCCAGTGCTCACGCTGGTGTATCGACGGGTGAGTCGGATGAGGGTTCCATGCTGTCAAAAGCGCCACCACCTCTAGCTTCGCTTCCTCTGCGGCCAGGGCGAAAAGCATCGAGCCATGCAACACGTTCAGCGCGAACGGCGGACAGTAATAGGCACGCTTAACATCAACAAGCGCCTCACGGAGGTCCCGCATGTCGTTCAGGTCCCCGACGAAGATCTCAGCGCCGGATTTTCTTAGGCGCTCGGAGCGAGCGTCGTGTCGGCGTACGAACGCCCGCACCGGAAAACCCTTCTCCAGTAGCTGGGTCGCCACTACCGACCCAGTGTGCCCAGCGGCAGATGTGACAAGTATTCTTGGTTTACTCATTTAATACCTCCTATATGTGTATATACACGTTATTGTTTAAATTTTTTTAGCTCTCTTGCATGCGATCTACAAGATTAGAGATATTGGAAATCATAGAACTCCAATTTTCTAGACCCATTTTCTGTTTTATATTTTCCTGAGTTTCCTTCCATAGCGGATAGGCTTCTTGAAGTTTTCTCTTTCCCGCATCAGTGATTTTCACTATTCGTGTCCTACGGTCATCCCCCGGCTCTACTTTTATAAGACCGCTCTTTTCCATTGGCAACAAATTCCGCCCCAGCGTTGTACGATCAGTCACCATAATTTCAGCCATGCGGGTTACCGTAATCGGACTATAAGCAAAAGTATTTGCGAGCAAGGTAAACTGTGTACCCCGTAAGCCAATTGATCTCATAGAATCATCAAAATACTGAGTGACAATTCTTGACGCCTTTCGCAAATTAAAGCAGGTGCACTGTCCACACTCAGCTAATGCTTTTAAATCCATCCGGGGATTAGTATCTTTTAAATTTTCTTTCATTTCATTTTCCCGCTACTTGTATTTTATTGTTGAACTCGATTAGGAGTATATACACCTATTATGTTTTTGTCAAGTATGATTTTCAAGATCTGCAAAATTGTTCTAATCCCGTTTGCCAATTTGGTCTTATTTCCTATACTATTGAGATAGAGAGTCTAAAAAATGTCTATCACTAATGAGAAAAATATAATCGTAGGGGTTACGGGAGGAATAGCGGCGTATAAATCCTGCGAGCTTGTCAGAGGGCTTATCAAAAAAAACGCCTCCGTACAGGTAGTTATGACAAAAAATGCCACAGAGTTTATTACCCCCCTCACGCTACAAACTCTCTCGGGCAATAAAGTAGCTATCAACACATTTGATCTTGAGTGGGAATCAGAAATAGGACATATAAGCCTTGCCGACAACGCAGATCTCATTGTCGTTGCTCCGGCTACTGCGAGCTTTATTGGAAAAGTGGCTCACGGAATAGCCGATTCACTACTAGCTACAATAATATTAGCAACCAAGGCGCCGATCATACTATGCCCTGCCATGAACGTAAACATGTATGAAAACCCTGCAGTCAAAGATAATATTCAGAAATTAATAGAACGCGGATTTACTATTATGGAGCCGGGGGAAGGAAATCTCGCATGTGGCTGGGAAGGGAAAGGTCGACTTCCCGAGATTGAAGATATTTTGGGAGAGATTGAGAAGACGTTAACCCCACAAGATATGAGAAAGGAGAAAGTGCTCGTAACCGCAGGCGCTACTAGAGAATTTATTGATTCAGTCAGATATATATCAAATCCTTCAAGCGGTAAAATGGGTTACGCTCTTGCAAGAGAAGCCTCAAATAGAGGGGCCGATGTTGTATTAATATCCGGAAGGACAAATTTAAGCCCCATCCCGGGTGTAAAAACTATAGATGTAGACAGCTCTGAGGATATGTATAAGTCTGTTATGGAATTCCTTGACTGGTCCACTATTGTAATCAAAGCAGCGGCCGTAGGTGATTATACTCCTGCCAGTACACAAAATGGGAAGACAAAAAAAGATGACAAGGATAAAATCTTAAAACTCAAACGTACCAAAGACATACTTCATGATATAGGAAAGAAAAAGAACAAAAAGATAGTAATCGGTTTTGCAGCAGAGACTGATAATTTACTAAAAAACGCACAGGACAAATTGATAAGGAAAAACGCCGACCTCATTGTAGCTAACGACGTTTCTCAAAAAGGTGCGGGATTTGGAGAAGATACGAATATAGCCCACCTGGTGTATGGCAAAAATAGTTCTGAGGAACTCCCATTGATGCCAAAGTCAGTATTAGCTCAGAAGATATTCGACAAGATTCACGAAATCAAGATTGGGAAAAACCCCCACTAGCACGCCCTCTAGAACAAAATCTCACAATTTCGATCCCTGGCATGCTATCTCCATACTTTAAGCGAAAAAAGCTAAAGCAATACCCCTGATCTCTTTTATGAATTCCAAATCCGGCAAGAAGATCAGAATGGAAACTTCAAACAATCTGTTATAAGTTTGCTATTACTTAGCCTAAAACAGAATCTTTACAAGCCTTGGCAACCCTGAATTTCACAACCTTTTTGGCAGCTATCTTTATCTGCTCCCCGGTTGCAGGGTTTCTTCCCATTCTGGCTTTACGTCTGTCAAGAACCAATTTCCCGATTCCGGGAATTGTGAACTGCTTGTTCTTCTTGGTCTCTTTATACGCAACAGCAGCTATTTCATCTAGGATTTCTGTCGCTGCTTTTTTTGTAAGACCTGCTTTCTCAGCTATATGGGTACAAAGCTGAGATTTTGTCATTGGTTTACTAGGGGCCATCTCGTGCTCCTTTAAATACTGGGTTTTTCCTCAATGTTACTAAAAATACCTAAAAAAATCAACAGAGGCTGAGAAATAAACAAAATTCACTTTAAGACAGGGACTCAAATTCTCTAGGGCATTTAAAGTTTTTAATATGGTTGTCCAACGTAATCTTAGGAAAAACATACTATTGTAGAAATCCCGGGAAACTCTAATTGAAGGAAACAATTTAGCACAACAAGTGGTAACCAATATAGATTGCTTATATTCAATGGAATAATATGTGCTAAACTTATTTGATAATAATTAATCACTATTAGGAACATCACAAAAGATGATTGGCTCAAAAAAAAGAAAACAATGGATTTGGTTCTTCGGATTACTAGCAGCCTTTATAGTGCTTCTCCTGGGATTATACGTCCGGATGATATCCGTACGTTCGGCAGCCTTTGAGAGTGCAAGCGAAGAAAGAATCTCACCCGTCAGGATACAGGAAACGCTGTCAACAGAGGTCTGGAGAACAACAAGCTTCCTAGCCCGTGTTGAGGGTGGTCAGACCATTGACATAATTGCCGACGTCGGTGGATGGGTTGTAGAAAAAAATGTGGTTCTGGGTCAGGAAGTTATAAAGGGCGATGCTCTAATCGTACTTGAAGACCCAAGAAGGGTACTCAGGCTTAAAGAATCNGAAGCCCGTCTANAATCCGCCCGCGCCAATCTAAANGANCTTAAACGCAAATATGAGCAATCCTTAACACTTGTGGAAAAGGGAATTGTTGCCCGCGACACGCTCGACTCTCTATCCAATCAAGTTGCGGCGGANTCAGCCAATGTTGACTCCCTTGATGCATCCTTTGGGCTNATGAAATGGGATGTGGACAATTTAACGGTGGTCTCCCCCATCTCTGGCAGGATCGTGGAAGTGCTGCCTGATGTCGGACAGGAAGTCACGGCGGGTCAACTTGTAGTGAAAATGGTAAGTACAGAAGAAAAACGCGTTGTAGCCGGTGTAGAGCCCAGATGGGCACGCATTATCAAGCCCGGCATGATAGTCAAACTCAGCACCACACTAAACGGCAGACTGGAAGAAACCGAAGGAAAAATAATTGGAGTGAGCCCCGATATAGATTCCCTATCGGGAACGTATAGAGTTGAAGCAGAGCTTATAAACAATGAATACAATTGGCTTCCCGGAGAAATAGTCAATATGGAAATCCCCGTTGAATTATTAACGGATGTTGTTATTGTTCCAAGAACCGCTGTTTTATCCGACAGCGAGGACCTATTCATCTTCGTATACCAAGATGGAAAAGCTGCAAAAATCCCGGTTAAGGTAGATTGGATTAACGATCGGCAAGGCAGTGTATCCGCCGACCTAATACCAGAGGGAAGCAGTATTATTATAGAGGGTCACGCTGGACTTGCCGGCGGACAGTTGGTTCGATTAACCAAGTAGCTTCAAAACTTTTCAAATGCATATAGCTGAATTCTCAGTAAAAAACCCTGTATTAGTAAACCTATTAATGGTGGCCATCCTAGTGGTGGGCATAATGTCTGCGCTCACACTACCGCTTGAGCTTTTCCCCTCAATCAAATTAGAGTTAGTCTCTGTAACAACTGTGTATCCCGGTGCTTCCGCAGAGGATGTAGAGCAACTGGTCAGTATTCCAATTGAGGAGGAGATAAATGACATAAGCGGCATAAAGGTGATTCGCTCAACATCCTCTGAAGGCCTTTCAACCATAATAGCTGAGATAGAGACCGGAGAAGACACACAGATACTCGCCCAAGATATAAGATCTGAAGTTGCCAAGATTCAGGACAAGCTACCTGAGGATGCCGAAGAGCCGATAACAGAGGAAATTGACGCCAACTTTCCCCTCATAAGTGTTGCAATAGCAGGAGACGTTCCTAAAGAAACGCTCAGGAGCTACGGGTTATTATTTGAAGACCAGATTAAACTCGTCTCAGGTGTCGATAACATTGTTACTTCAGGTTTGGGAGACCCTGCATTTTGGGTTTATGTAGACCCTGGAAAATTAAGACAATACGAGATCACATTAGAGCAGGTTGCGAGTGTTATAGACCAAAAAAATCTTGACCTTCCCGGGGGAGCCGTAGAACAAGGAGATGCTGAGTTTTTGGTACGGGTCACCGGCAGAGTTCAGAATACCCAGGATTTACTTACTCTGCCCGTCAAGAGAAACCCCGATGGAAGACACATACTACTCAGGGACATTGCAAGAATAGAGCAAGGCGAGCAAAAGACAAGAACAAAGGCAAGAGTAAACGGTCTTCCGGCGATAAACTTCTGGATTAACAAACAAAAAGGCGCCGACTCAATAGACACTGCAAAAGAAATTGAAAAGAGAGTTGATGAATTTAGGCAAAGAACTCCTGAAAATATAGAAATATTTGTGACCAACGACAGCTCCTACTGGGTACAGCAAAGATTCAACACTATGGTGAGTAGCGGCATAATAGGACTTGTTATTGTTCTTATTATCCTGGCCCTCTTTCTTGATTTCCGCTCCGCGTTTCTAGCCGCATTAGGACTTCCGATAGCATTTTTTGGCGCATTTATCCTTATGCAGTTCACAGGGATAACTCTTAACATATTATCTATGTTTGGATTGATCCTGGTACTGGGAATTATTGTTGATGATGCGATAATTGTTGCTGAAAACATACAGAGATACCTGCAGCTTGGTTACTCACCAATTGATTCGGCAATCAAAGGCACTAAAGAGGTGGCGCTACCCGTTGTAGCCACTATTCTCACAAATATCGCCGCTTTTATTCCGCTCCTTATAGCAACCGGATTAATAGGGAAATTTATGTCTATCATACCAAAAGTCGCAATATTTGCACTTTTGGTATCTCTAGTCGAAGCGCTGGTTATCCTACCCTCTCACTGCGCTGACTTTTTAAAACCCCAGTCCCGGAATAAGCCTATTAGGAAATGGGTACAAAAGATCCGCTTCTACTATTTAAAAGCCCTGGTCTTTACGATAAGGAACAGGTATGTAACCGTTGTAACCTTTGTATTAATGCTCGTATTAACTTTAGGAATCTTTGTCAAAATACCTAGAATCCTGTTCTATTCCCAGGATATTGCACAATTTTTTATCAGAGTTGAAAACCCTACCTGGTCAAATATCAATTCCACTGAAGAGTCCGTGGCTGAAGTTGAAAAGGTAGTAAAACAAACAGTTCCAGAGCATGTACTAAAAGATACTGTGTCGATGATCGGCATGGATATATCCAATGATAAGTCTGTGTTCGGAGATCATCTTGCCACAATAATAGTGGAGTATGAGGATTTTGAGAAACGAAAGGAAAATGGACTGGAACTAATGGAGGAAGCAAGAAAAAATGTTGAGTCCGAAGTTGTAGGACCCGTTTCAGTTGATTTCGTCAGTAATGAAGGCCCTCCTGTTGGAAAACCTGTTGATTTCCGTATACGGGGAACAGATTTTAACACCCTAAAAGAGCTTGCTAAAGACACCTCAATCTATCTTGAAAGTCTCCCTGGAGTGTATGAAGCGAGTGACGATCTAATTTGGGGCAAACCTGAAATCCGTATAAATGTCGATGAGAGAAGGGCTGCAATTTATGGTCTTGATACAACAACAATTGCTAGAGCTATAAGGGCTGCAGCCGAAGGATTGACTGTAGCTCAAACCCGCCTGGGCACTGAGGAAGTAGATATAATAGTCAAATATGACCTCCCTTCAGGAAACCTAAGGTCGCTACTCGAGTCATATCAGATTCCGACCCCTGAGGGTGGATGGGTCCCTCTTAATAACGTAGTTACCATGTCGACTGATCCGAGCATGCTAAATATTTCACGCTATGATATGGAGCGTTCGGTAAGAATTACAGCTGAAATAAATGAACAGGCAACAACCGCAACAGAAGTAAACGCCGAAATATCGGCATTTCTTGATGAGAAGCTGGGCAACTACCCAGGCTACGCATATGTTTTCGGCGGAGAAGAAGAGCAGACAAGGGAATCGCTTGAGAGCATTAAAAGCGCCGCAATCATTGCCATACTTCTTATCTATCTAATCCTGGCCAGCATGCTTAAATCATACACACAGCCCTTTATTATAATGTCCATACTCCCATTTGCGATAACCGGGGTCATGATAGGGATTCTTCTTCGCGGAGATCCCCTTTCATTACCAGCTTTATTTGGAGTAGTTGCGCTTTTGGGAATTGTCGTAAATGACAGCCTGGTTCTAATGACTTTTATAAACAGCCGATCTAAAAAGATGAACAGGATACTCGCTGTCGCTTTATCCGCCAAGCATAGATTCAGACCCATCATACTTACAACGGTAACCACGTTTGGAGGGCTTGCTTCACTGATGATTAAATTTAGAGGAGAGGCGGCATTTCTAGCTCCAATGGCAATAGCCCTTGGGTTTGGGCTTGTGTTCGCAACATTTATAACCTTAATACTAATCCCGTGTCTCTATTTAATGCTGGATGATTTAAACATCTATCTTAAAAAGAAATGGGAAACTTTGAGAGGGAAACAGGAGATCAGTACAGAGATTCCTAACACGACCAAACCGACAACAATCGGATAAATTAACTTTTAAAAAGCAGCGTAGCGAAAGCTAACCTACTTCCGGAATTTAGAGATTATTTATGTATTTCGTTTCCACCAGAATATAATCAGAACTATAAGAGCTGCAATAGGAATTATTATCATCCATATTAGCTGCTCCACAAGCGCCGCCCCCGCAACGGCCGCTCCAAGAATTACCCCTACAACCATAAATCGCCAATCGAAATGAACGCCGGCAAGAAATGTGGCAAGGGCCAGTGAAAGAAGCGCCAAAAGTGCAAGCTGGTTACTATTTATACGATTGGTCGTCTCATATAAAAGATAGATTAAAGCAATCGCCGCCAGCAATCCTAACCAATGAAGAAGCTGTACCCATATTATCCTGGATATTCCCTCCCCTCTTTTTCTAGCTTTTGACCAGCCGATATAAAGACTGGTAGCGCCGAAAACAGGAACCATAGCAACCCAGAACCAAAAACTCTGAAGTGGTCTGAAATTAGTAAATCCTATGCCTACGGCCGAGAGCACTATCAAAGTTATAAGTATTGCCTCTTCAGAATGAACTGATTTGGCGATACTGGGTTTTGGGACAATATTTTCTTCAGTGGTATGCGTACTTGTATCTGTATTGGGAGCGTTGAATTCTGTCATATTTTTCTCCTTATCTCCATTATATCACTTATAATCCGGGTAAACAAAATATAAATATCCTAAGTAAAATATTACAGGGAGTATGGAAAGTAGACAGGCGCCTCTGAAACTACAAGATCTATAATAATCGCCTTGAAAACAATACTAAATTGAGAGGGCTCTTACCGCTTGGAATTAAAATGTCGGATTAATAAAACTAGAATAGATGCCGCCTATTGCAAGAAGAATGGTTGCGCCAAGTATAGCAAATGCTACAATCGCAAATATTCCTTCATAAGAATTCGGCTTTTTCTGATTTGCTGTATTTTCTTCTGTCATAGCTTCTACCTCGTTAATTTATTGTGGGATTAATATATTAAGCTCCACGGGATTTATGTCAAGATCAGGAGTTAGGAGTGAACCTATACAACAGATTGACACAAATGGCCACTTAGTTGTATAGTCTTAGCAATATAACTTTAATTAAAGGAGGGATGATGAGAAATAAAATTAACTTTTTACCGTTAATTATTTTTGTATTGGTGACATTTGCCTTTGGGTACCTTGAAGCAAACGCTCAATCCTACCTGCCTTTTGGACCGCAAACAAATGTCCCTGTAGCCACGGTAACCGGGGGCGGATGGACGGAGTGTTACCGGAATACCTACGCTAACATTATAGACGCTGATACAGTGCTATCGGACTGTCCCGGAAGTCAGTTGATGCTGTCCTGTCGACAGACTGGAAGTAATACCCTGACCCTGCTTGCCCAGGGCAATCGAAGCGATGTCACATTTGATACGGGTATGAACTTAGGTGTTACACACATTGCCAACGGTGTTGGCTGGTATTTTAACTTCATTGGTGGTTCAGACTCTGGAGAGGGTGAGAACGCATGGGGATTTGTCAGAGCGGGGGATAGCGTAGCCAAAAACAATTGCGACATAGATAACAGTGGCGCTAACGATGAAAGATTGTGCTGGCACTTGCAGGATACTGTAGGGGGATATCGATGCGGAGCGACAGAAGACCTTAATCGTGGGGAGGTAGCGGCGTCTTGGGAGCGCATTGTCTATATGCCTTCGGCGCCAAGTAGTGTCCCAACCCTATCTGAATGGGGTCTTATAGCTATGGCTGGCATATTGGGAATAGTAGGATTTATGGTTATTAGAAGAAGGAAAGTAACTGCTTAAAGTCTAACAACACTATAATTTAAAAACATCAAGGGGAGCTTCGGCTCCCTTTTTTAGTTATCAAGCAAGCCCGGCTTAACAAAAGAGAAGCCGTACACTCTTCACACATCTTTAACACCGCTTTAAACCAGAATTAATACTGGGCTATTAAGATATATTTCAGAATGACGAAAAGTTTAAACGAATTTATAACTATTCTCCCTACTCGAGATGAATCGCACAATATCTGGAATCGATCTCAAACTACTTATCTCCAATTGTTGTTAAAACGAGTGAAAACGCTGTACTCTATAGAATATCGAGGTATTACAGCCTCTTAGAGATTGAGCTTATTCGAAAAGCTTTACATTCGACCCTAAGGAGTTCATTATTATATTTGAATCCTGCTCATAGGAGATGGTGTAGTTATCGTTGGGGACGCGGTTACCAATATAACTCAAATGAAGAAATTCAAGATGGAAATGAATAAAAGTTATTACTCAAGACTAACAGAATACACGATTGTTTCTCCCGAATGGAAAGACAGGTGGGCCAGATTAATCTCAGGCGTTTTCAGCCCACTCTCTATAGCAGTAGCCGCAGTAGCAATTGCAGGGTACGCCATTAATAATGAGTCTGTACTTACGTGGATTGCCTTATACATAGCGCTCTCTATATTACCACCCGCAATTTATATCATGTATTTAGTTCGAAAGGGGATCGTTACCGATTTTCACCTAAACGTCAGACAAGAACGCACACAGCCTTTTTTAATAATGGCGATAAATACCGCGGTGGTTTTCTTGGTAATGCTATTAGCCGGCGCTCCGGAGTTAATATTAATTGTTATAGCCGCCGCCGTGTTGCAGCTATCATGCATGCTTCTTATAACTCTGAGATGGAAAATTAGCGGTCATTGCACCGCCGCTACAGGACTTGTAGTTTTGGCTCTGGCCCTTTTTGGTGAAGACCTGCTCCCTCTGACACTAATTATCCCGATTATAGCCTGGTCCCGCGTACGGCTCAATAGACACAGCTTTGCTCAAACGGTTGGCGGTATTTTTCTCGGCGCTATAACTGTTACCTCTCTTTTATATGCTACCAATACCCTCTAGTATCAAATCTCATCCTTACAGAGGTATAACAAGATGAGAATACTTCTCGTCACAGATGCCTGGCACCCTCAAGTAAATGGTGTCGCCTATACCTGGAGTTACATCATAAATCTTATAAAAAAGGAGCACGAGGTCTTTGTGCTAAATCCCTACGTTGAGGGCTCAGAGCCTATATTTAAAATCCAGGGAAGCATTCCAATAATAAAGAATGCAAATCACATTGCGGAAAAATTTTTTGAAAGATATAAGCCCGACAAGGTTCATATAGCCACAGAAGGAAGCCTAGGGCTTGCAATGAGACAGTACTGCATACGAAACGGAATTTCTTATAATACCTCTTATCATACAAGACTTGCCGATTATGGATGGGTTTTATACGGGGTGCCCAGGGTTTTTACATGGCTCTACATAAGATGGTTCCACAAATACAGCGGGAAAGTACTGGTACCCACCAAAAGCATAGCAAACCAGCTGGCCCTAAAGAATTCTATCGTTTGGGGCGGCGGGGTAGATACTGAACATTTTAAGCCATCGGGGGAAAAAAGTGATTCTAATAACAAAACGATTATTGCAGTGGGAAGAGTAAGTAAAGATAAAAATTTGGATGATTTCTGTAAGATATCGGGATACAAGAAAATACTGGTCGGCGACGGTCCATATTTAAGTACCCTAAAATCAAAATATCCGGATGTGGAGTTTAGGGGTTTTGTTCCTCATAAAGAACTTGTGAATCTGTACACCAAAGCGGATGTATTCGTCTTCCCCAGTATATTTGATACGTTTGGGTTGGTTATATTAGAAGCAATGGCCTGTGGTCTCCCTGTAGTCGCGTATGACGTTCCTAGCCCGAGCGACATTGTACAAAATGGAGTGACAGGATTTTTAGGAGAAAGCTTAGAGAGAAATATAGAAGAGGCTTATGGCAGCCTAAATGAGTTATCGGACAACGCTAGACAATACGCTGAATCTCAAAGCTGGAATTCAATTGCGGAACAATTTCTAGTTCATTTAAGTTAAGCACAAGAACTTACATGCTCCAATTTGCACACTTTCAACATTAATATTCCATTAANCCTATTATCATATTCTCTTAATATTACTATGTTAATTTGCTTATATCTGTTATTTGATTGTCCCATCTCTCTGGTTGGGCAAACATAAGTTCCGGGTGGTCTCCGCCCGCAAGACTCACCCTTTTCTTTATCCTACCATACTTAGAGTTTTTAATTGTTGGTTTAAATTTATCAAATCTTAACACAATCTTAACATTTCTCTTTTACACTTTTAAATGATTCTTTCTATGCAAAAAAGGAGAGCACATATATGGAGACTGAAACTTCAGAGAGATTATTGATTGAATCTAGATTTGAAACACTGATTTCCAAATCACAAATTTATTTTAAAACCAGAAATGAGAGTGAATTAATATCGTTAAGAGATGATACTACAAATCTCAAGCTCAAAGTTATTACGGCATTGGACAACATTAAAAATGGTCATGACGCGAACTATTTAACCTCTCTTAAACTAACGCTTTCAATAATTGACAAGTTCACATGTTCAGTCCAATTGATGGAAAACATGAAGTCAAAAAAACCGTTATGCGAAGAACTCGACACAAAACAGATGTTAGACATATTACTTCCTAACATTAAATGTTTAGTGGAATACGATAACTGGTCAGAGAATCTTGATACCAAAAAGCTCGAGGAAGATTATGCATTTATTGAATCACTCGAAGATCAGCACAAAAGAGTACTGCTAACTTATTTAATTCAGGATTGGCACAACATGGACGAGGTATTAAATTTGCTCAAAATCGGCGAAATATATAAGAACATCGCAGAGAAACTTGTTAGCCTATCGCTATTGTCAAATTATATAGGGAAGCATTAATAGTCCGGAAAACATTGAAAGAGTCTTAATAAATAGGTCCTGATAGAATCTATCTTGAGTCTTCATCTTTGAGCTGAAAATCAAGAATGTGCTCCACAATCTGAGGAAGATTGTTTTGATAGTTCGCCTGATATACATATGAAGAATTAACCCAATCGCTAAGACGGCTATAAAAATCCGGCCCTATTTCATTTATTACGGCAACCCCCAACCCTTTAAGAGCCTCTGCGTTACACTCTTGCTCATACTGATTCTTCATGGGGACTACCATAAGTTTTTTCCCTAGATACAGGGTCTCCGCAGGTGTTTCAAAACCGGCATTACAGAGCAAACCTTCACAGCTAGAGATGCTTTTAACAAATCTGCTATTTCCCACCTGATAAACCGTCACATTATTCTCCGTAAATGGAGCGCCTTTGTAATGTTTTGAAAATATCTCCCAGGGAACATCAATTTTCTTTAGGATCTCAATTATGTACCTCTCATCATAAGATGGTAAATACACCGTATAATGCCCACTGTTTTTTACATCCGCATTCCTTATTTCTTCTCGNATGATCGGAGTATAAATGAAATCATCGTATTCCGTAAAATGGAGCCCGATCAAATTAGACCCCGGCGCATACCACTGCATGATGAATTGTTGAAAATGGTTCTTATGATCCGGCCGCGGAATTTGGGGAGATAGAAATGAAGCCTGGTGGGAAATGCAGACATACGGCTTTTTTTTAATCTTGGAAGCCCAGGCGGTTATTGGCTCGAAATCACTTATTACAAGGTCGTATTCATCTACAGGCAGCTTATATATATCTGAGAGCAGCTTGTATGGGCTTACACCTCTAAGGGACTTCCCGTAATCAATCCCCCCTCTTTTCCCAAACATAAATCCCAACCCGTTCAACTCATACTTAACTTCAATTCCCATATCAACTTCATGATGTCTGCCGCTAACGAGTACATCTACTTCCGCCTCTTTTGCTAGGTATTTAAGCAGTTCCCTGGAGCGAGATATGTGACCGTTTCCGGTACCCTGAATCCCCAATAGAATCTTCATAGCCACCTTAATTTTTGAAGTTCCACACCAACATTGCCAATGGTGATATAATTCGCAGCCAATTTATGTAGGGCAAATTCGTTTTATTGTAATTATTGCCATCCTTACTGAAAATCACCGTTGGGTTATGAGCGCAGGCACAAAAAATGTACCTGATTCTTGTTACTAAAACACAATTAATTTGAAATCTTCATATAGGTTAGGATACAGATAACAGAGACGTTCGGACATGTGTACCGCGCAAAGTAGACAACAATATCAAAACCCAATCCAATAAATATTATTATTTATCGCGGGCGCTATAAACACATAAATTACCTACATAGCATTGCAATTGATTCAATATGAAACGTCTGTGGGAACATATCAAACGGGCGCACTTTGAGGACCTTATAACCAAGCTCTGCAAACCTCTTTAAATCTCTTGCAAAAGTAGCGGGATCGCATGATATATATATTACTTTTTTTGGAGACAAGCCAACTAATCCATCTATAATTTCCTTTGCGCCTTCTCTTGGAGGATCCAGCACTATCAAATCAAAGGTCTCTTCCTCTTGATTTAATATTTCTACGGCATGCTCTGAGGTAGCATTTTGAAAAACTATGTTATTAACAGAATTTGCTTGGGCGCTTTTTCTAGCAAGTTTGACTGAATTATTGCTTACCTCTACAGCCAGGACCTCCCTTGCCTGGCGGGCAAGAGGAATAGAGAAGTTGCCGATGCCGGAATATAAATCAAGTACAGTATCTTCTCCCTTCAAGTCGGCCCACTTGAGAACAGTGTCAATCATCAACTCGTTAACTTCGCTATTGACCTGAGTAAAAGCCGAGGGTGTGGTCATAAATTTGTTGCCTAGAATACTAAATTCAAATCCAGCCTCGCCTGCACCGCTAACGGAAACATTCTCAGTCTCCTGATGGCGCCTAAGATGCTTAAGAAGTGTCTTTAGCAGATCCCTTCTTCTACCGTGTGCGGGGACTAAAGTTATCTGTGACCTAACTCCGTTTGAAGAAATATGTATTTTTTCAAGTGGATAATGACGATCACCGAGTGAAGCCAGAACGTCTGAAATGCGGCTAATTGTCTTGTCAACAATGTCAGTAGAAATAGGGCAGGATTCTATCGCAACCTTTCTGTTGCTACCCTTTTGATTATAGCCTACATGCCAGTTGCCGTCATAAAACCAGGTTGAAAGAGTGACTTTGTTTCTAAAGGCAAACTCGCTTGGGGAGGGTACAACAGGCTCTATATCTATATCGTGCAGACCGCCTAGTCTGCCCAGTGTTTCTCTTAAAATATGCTCTTTTTCTTTGATCTGTGCTGGATAGCTTAAATTTTGCAGCTGACACCCACCGCACAAATCAAATACAGGACATTTCGGTTTGACCCGGTCAGGAGACGGCTCGATAATTTTGGCTATAACAGCCTCGGCGTAACTCCCCTTATCCTTTATGATATTGACTTCCAAGACGTCCTTGGGAAGCCCTCCTTTTACAAAAAAGACCTTTCCGTCCTTTTTTGCAATACCCGATCCGCCAAATGCTATTCTATCTATTTCTATCTGCAAGTTTTCGTCCTATATTTAGTTTTTATCATGCCATTAGCTAATGAACATTGCATCGCCGTAGCTAAGGAAACGGTAATTTTGTTCCCTGGCTTCATCATATGCTTTAAATATGTACTCACGTCTCGAAAAAGCCGAAACAAGCATCAGCAGTGTTGAGCGTGGGAGATGAAAATTGGTAATTAATGCGTCAACTGCCTTGAATTTAAACCCGGGCAGAATAAAAAGATCAGTTTGCCCAGAGCAAGATATTACTTCGCCATTTTCGTTTACCGAGGATTCAAGCGTTCTTACCACAGTCGTCCCAACCGCAACTACCCGTCTCCCTTCAGCTTTAGCCTTGTTAACCGCCGAGGCCGTATTCTCAGGTACAGATACATACTCCTCGTGCATTTTGTGATCCTTTATATTTTCTACCTTTACAGGTTTAAAGGTCCCGATACCCACGTGGAGTGTAACATACTTTATCTCTACCCCCCTGGATTTAATTTCATCCAAGAGCTCATGGGTAAAATGTAATCCTGCAGTAGGTGCGGCAATTGCCCCCTCATTGTTCGCATATACTGTCTGATAAGAAATCTTATCAGCATCGCAGGGTTCTCGTTTGATGTAAGGGGGAAGCGGCATCCTGCCAAAAAGGTCCAAGTATTTTTTTGCATTCTCTTCAAATTCTATGACCCAATCATTTTCTTCGCTCAAATGCAACTTCCCTCTGCCCCCTTCGTCAAATAGAACCTCGAGATTAGCTTTTGGGTTTTTAACCAAGCACTTCCATTTGGTATCATCCAACTTCTCGACAAGAAGAATTTCAATCTCTTTACCGGATGCCCGTTTTCCAAAAAGTCTCGCGGGTATAACCTTTGTGTTGTTAAGTACAAGCAGGTCTCCCGGGTTAAGGAAATCAGGAAGTTCATAAAAATTGCGGTGACGTATCCCGCCGTCCTTCTTATTTAGAAGAAGTAATCTGGAGTTTTGTCTTTGGGGTGCCGGGTGGTATGCAATTTGTTCCTCGGGCAAATAGTAGTCAAAATCTGATGCTTTCATGGAGGGTCCACTGCACTACCGCTTTTTATCTATGAGCTTCTGAACCGACAGTCTCAAGGCATTAAGCTTAATAAATCCCGTAGCGTCTGCTTGATTGTAAATGCTGTCCTCTTCAAAAGTTGCAAGATCTTCCTGATAAAGCGAATATGGGGAGCGCCTTCCGGCGATTATCAAATTACCCTTATATATCTTTAACTTTACCGTCCCAGTTACGTTCTTCTGGGATTCTTCCACCGCGGCTCTTAGCATGTCCATCTCGGGAGAATACCAAAAACCATAGTAGATGAGCTCAGAAATTTTTGGGATGAGGGAATCTCTTAAATGCATGACTTCCCTATCCATTGTCAGTGATTCAAGAGCCCTGTGCGCCACGTGCAAGATTGTACCGCCCGGGGTTTCATAAACACCTCTTGACTTCATGCCTACGAACCTGTTTTCAACCAAATCAACCCTTCCGACCCCGTTAGCGCCGCCAATTTTATTGAGCGTATCTAATAATTCAGAGGGTTTTAATTCTTTGCCGTCTATTTTAGTTGGAACACCTTTTTCAAAATCTATATCTACGTACTGAGGTTCATCAGGAGCGCTCTGTGGAGAAACTGTCATTTCAAACATATTCTCCGGAGGCTCGGACCACGGATCCTCCAAGATACCACCTTCGTAACTAATATGGAGAAGATTCCTATCACAGCTATAGGGCTTTTCCAGCGTCACGGGAACTGGAATTCCGTTTTTCTTAGCATAGTCTATAAGAGAAGTCCTCGAACTGAGATCCCACTCCCGCCACGGCGCAATAACCTGAATATCGGGATCAAGAGCATAGTATGTAAGTTCAAATCTAACCTGATCGTTCCCCTTGCCGGTCGATCCATGGGAGACGGCAAAAGCGTTTTCTTCCTGAGCTATCTCTATCTGTCTCTTGGCAATAAGAGGACGAGCAAGAGAAGTTCCCAGGAGATATACCCCTTCATAGATTGCGTTTGCTTGAATAGCCGGAAAGACAAAGTCGGAAACAAACTCCTCAGTTAAGTTCTCTATATATACCTTGCTCGCACCCGTTTTTATGGCCTTTTCCCTTACTTCGTCTAAATCCTCTCCCTGACCCACATCGGCAACGTATGCAATTATTTCAGCATCATATTTCTCGGCAAGCCATTTCAATATTACCGACGTATCCAGCCCGCCGGAATATGCCAAGACAATTTTATTCTTATCACTCATTTAACACAATTCCTCCTGAATCCCAAGAGCTAACCAAATTAACACTGAGGTTAACTAATCCGTAATTTATTCCAGAATATACAACTGACGAAACCAATTAATATTATTATCTAACAGATATAAATTTCTTTAGGGTTGTTCTTGCTGCCCTTCTGCCTCAGTTTGTGGTCTTAAATCGTGGAGATAAAATTTGACGTTGTTGTTATCATAAAATCTCTCAAGCGTATAACCTATGTACTCTATCTTTTCTAAGTCGTCTCCATTGTACGCCGCTTTCTTCACTTCATCGGATAACTTGCAATCAACGGGTAGGTCTTTGGTAGGGCTGTCGTTACTGATGAACCTTATTCTCAGTTCCTTTTCCAGCTTCAGATCAGTAGGAGTTACAAAACCCACTGCCATTTTGGAATCTGCGAATTCTACAACTATGACCCTTATAACACTGTGACCTTTACCATCCGGGCTGCCTTCAACGTTAAAAGTGTAGCCGTAATAATTCACGACTTTGCCGGCCTCGTTAAAAGAATTTAAATTCCAATAATCTTCTGAATCCACCATGCACATTATTTGAAGCATTTTTTGTCTCCAATCAAATAATTTGAGTGTTAAAATTTTGAAACATTATACCTTCTCAGGGGAATATTAACACTATTTTCGAGCGTATTGTTTTAATGCGATAAAGCTAAGCTGAGTATTCACACCCCTGCCTTCTCTGCGGTATGAATAAAAACTATCATTACACCTGGTGCATATATCAATAACCTCAATATCTGTAACGCCCGCTTTTTGTAATCCAAGCTTATTAGCCAGGCTGAGATCAAGGGTATATTTGGAGTCCCGGGAATCAAATAAATATTGATCAGAATTTTGCCCCCTCTCTTTAAAAAGAGATGCAACATCTTCTCCAACCTCATAACAGCATTTCTTAATAGACGGACCAATAACCGCGGTTAATTGGGAGGGACTAATTCCATACTCACTCTCAATCAATCTGACCGTATTCATTGCAATTTCCGACAATGTACCGCGCCATCCCCCGTGCACCGCAGCTATTACAGATCGGCGGTCATCAACCAATAGAATAGGAACACAATCGGCAGTCCTTACGGCAATTCCAATAGCTTTTAGGCCGGTAACAAGGGCGTCTCCTTCGCTTAGGTCATCGTGATTCTCCACACTATCGAGGATAAGCACATCTGCGCTATGAACCTGCTTAAGCTGTGCGATTTTTGATAATTCAAAGTGCTTTTCTATCTCCGCAATATCCGCGCACACATTCCTATCCGCAAATCCATGCACAATACCCTCTATGGAAGATAGCCTTTTAGATTGAACAAAGTACATTTTTATAAATCATCCTCAGTTGTTTTCTTAAGATAAAGAAGCGCTTGTTTCATATCCTCGGGAACGGGTGCCGTGAATTCAACCCAGTTTCCATCTGCAGGATGCGTAAAACCAATCTTTGACGCATGAAGCGCCTGACGGCCGATTTTTTTTGCGGCATTGGTAATTATCGGCCCCTTCTTTCTGTGTCCGTAGACCTTATCGGCCAGAATCGGGTATCCGCGCTCAGAGAAGTGAACTCTTATCTGGTGAGTTCTCCCGGTTTTTGGCTCCGCCTCAACAAGCGATGCTCCTTGAAATTTTTCAATAACCTTCCAAAGCGTAAGGGATTCTTTTCCAGCCTTAGATTTAGAGGATATCTTTATTCTATTTACAGGATCCCTTCCTATCTTAGAGGCAAATGATCCTGAATCTTCTTTGAGACATCCCTCAACTATGGCCAAGTACCGCTTTTTGACTGTTCTGGACTTAAACTGACTTACAAGGGAGTTGTGAGACTGGTCATTTTTCGCTACAACCATCACGCCTGAGGTGTCCTTATCGAGTCTATGGACTATACCGGGCCTGATCTTTCCGCCGATACCGGAGAGATCCTCGCACTTATATAATAAAGCATTAACTAAAGTTCCGCTTTTAACACCCGCTCCCGGATGTACGACCATCCCGGCAGGCTTGTTTACAACAATTAAAGAACTATCCTCGTAAATAACCTCTATTTCTATCTCCTCGGGCTTTGCATCAATGGACACAGGAGCAGGCAAGGTCACATCTAAAATCTCACCCTCATCAAATTTCTTGGAAGGTTTTATCGCCTTACCCTTAACCAATACGTGCTGATCATCTATAAGCTTTTTTATTTGCGAACGAGTATAGTCCGATAGGAAGTGAGACAATACGACATCCGCCCTTTTGCCGGACAGCTCCGGTGTAACTTCAAATGTTTCTTTTCGTTCTTTTTTTATCATAGCAATCATTGATTATGCGGCAAATCTGACCGCATAGGCTATTTTAAAACTGTAACTCTATAATCCTTTATAAGCTCTGACGCGCTACCCCGGTTCACGGATATCTCTAAAAATCCCGAGCTACCGATTATTGAAAGCAGCTCCCCTTTTTCGACATCCTGATATGAACTGGCAACGCTGTCAATGACAAACTCATCTATATGAATCTCAGAAGAGCCATTGATCATATCCCCGGGAATATTCGTAATAAGGTTACCAAAAGAGTCCGTATATATAACCTCACCTATTATCACATTCTCGGAAATTGTCGGTTCCGGAAAATCCAATAAAACAGGTGACTCAATACCCACACCAAACTCATTAATGTCCGCACCTAAAGATATGTGCGCTGCCGCCGGTGCGAATATATCTCTTCCGTGAAAGGTGTTACTCCTTTCTTCAAGCATATACTCAACATTGGTAATCTCTCTAATGCTCACCTCTTTAGATGACTTATATATAAACGAAAACACTCCGTTATCAGGGCCAATGAAAACACCTTGCTCTGAATGAACAACAATTGGCTTTCTTTCACTCCCCACCCCGGGATCGACCACCACAATATGTATAGTTTCTTTGGGGAAATAGGGACAGATATTTTGAGCTGTAAAGGCTGCTTTAATAACATCGTATTTTGGGATTGCGTGTGTTATATCAATTATTTTAGCGTCAGGGTTTATTGAGAGAATCACACCCTTCATAGCGCCAACATAATAATCGTTCAGACCAAAATCGGTTGTAAGGGTTATTATACGCTTCACTTTAGTTTGCCCTTTAATAGTAGTAGTGATAAAGTGGTTACTTGTTAAAATAACCCAATTAAGCGCGATTGAGAAATGAAGCTAACAATTCTTGGATCAGGAACATGCATACCCAACCCTAAACGAGGATCATCAGGCTATGTTTTAGAGACGCACAGCTCTAAAATTCTCTTAGACTGCGGGAGCGGTACGACCTGGAAGCTTGAGAAAATGGGAATCAACTATCTGGAGATCGATCACATATTCTTCTCACACCTGCATCCCGATCATACGGGTGACCTGGTCTCGTTTTTGTTCGCTACAAAATACTCACACAATAGAAAAAGAGAAAAGCCACTATTTATATGGGGAGGGAAGGGCTTTAATAAATTTTTCAATACTCTAAAAAAAGCCTACGGCAGCTGGATTGCTCCCGGGCATCTAAACGTTGACGAAATCAAAGGCGGCTCAGATACTTTTGATGATTTTAAAATACTTGCCGTTAAAACACCTCACGTTGAAAGCAGCCTTGCGTATAAAATAGAGTCTGAAGGTAAGTCCATTGTGTATTCGGGAGATACGGATTACTCAGAGTCTCTAATCGAGCTTTCTACTAATGTTGATCTTCTAATCATAGAATGTGCATTGGCAAATGAAAGCTATAAAATGAGGGGGCACCTCACTCCAAATGAAGTTATAAAAACTATAAACGCAGCAAAGCCGAAAAAAATCGTAGTTACTCACCTGTATACGGAATGTGATGAAGAGAATGTTGTTGAAACTATTAGAAGCAATGTAGACGCTCAGGTTGTAGAAGCTCAGGATTTATTGGAACTAATAATCTAATACAGTTGTCGATTTATCATCCTTGACTAAAAGATAAAAATTATTCAAGATAATAACGAGCGTGCGCTCGGTTAGGCCAAATAGATTAGGACAAGATTTGAACCCCGGAGTTTAAAATATTAGCCAAATCCCGAACCATCATTAAAATAAAGATTGTATGTACAAAAAATAAGGAGGCATATTCATGGAACTTTTAGAAGCAATTGGAACCAGAAGGAGCATCAGGTTTTTCAAACCGTGGCAAGAGGTTGAGGATTGGAAAATCCACAGGATGCTTCAAGCCGCCCGTTACGCATCGTGCCAGGGAAACTGCGGTTCCACTGAGGCAATAGTAATTGACAAAAGAACTTATCCCGAAGATAAGTTTGAACAAATTATCGAGTGCGCATCCCCCTTTAACGAAAAGCCGCTGCGCCAGGCACCGATTGTAATTGCATGGCTTGTAAATATGGACGCATGGTACAAGGAGCTTGTAGAATCGTTTTCCGTACTCTTCCCTGCAAGAGCTGTAACCGCGGCGTATGGATGGACGTATAAAATCCTTACCGAGTCAACATACCCGCGCCTGATGAGCTTCCCAAGAGAGAAAGCTGAGGATTTACTCAGGATAGAAGCCGGACAGGCTATAGCCCACGCGCTTCTGGCCGCTACAGAGGTTGGACTGGGAGCATGTCTACTCGCAACTGGGAGAAAACCTAGTGAATTTCCTAAAGTTCTAGGCACACCCGAGAATATCGTTCCAATATGGTTAATGGCTGTAGGATACGCGGCAGAGACTCCGGGACAACGACCCAGAAAACGATTTGACAAGCTATTTCATTATAATCAGTACGGCACTGCACTTAAGCAAGATGAAGAGGTCAAAGAACAACTCAGAGAAGCAAAGATGATTCAGCCAATGGCTCCTCTTCCCGGAAGAGACGAGGAACTGAGACATCTATGCAAAATGTTCGGGCTCAATGAAGGAATGCCTGATATGCCTAAGGAAAAGATTAAAGCTCTTTATGAGGAAGATTCAATTTACTATGGAGAAGTTCCAGAAGGGCTCGAAGACAAAGGAGTTTAATAGAATTATGGGGGTGAAAGAATTGCAGATTCGGTTCTTTCACCTCTTTATATCTCGATAAACAAATCAAGCTACCGTGATTTCTTTATCGAGATAAACATTTTGTACCGCGTTTAGTATCTCAATTCCGTCCTTCATCGGTTTCTGGAAAGATTTCCGGCCGGTAATAAGACCCATACCGCCTGCCCTTTTATTTATGACAGCAGTCCGTACTGCCTGCGCCAGGTCGTTACCTTCGTTTCCGCTTGAAGCGCCGCCTGAGTTAATTAGCCCAGCGCGTCCCATATAGCAATTTACAACCTGATAACGCGTAAGGTCTATAGGATGATCAGTAGTTAGTTTTGAATAAACTCTGGGATCGGTCTTGCCGAAATTAAGCGCTGTGAATCCGCCGTTGTTCTCAGCCTGTTTTTGCTTGACGATATCCGCTTCGATTGTTGCGCTAATATGATTTGCTTGACCGGTTAAATCAGCCGATACGTGATAATCGGCGTCCTTTGTTTTAAACGCGGGGTTCCTAAGATATGCCCAGAGTATTGTCACAAGCCCCAGGCTGTGCGCATATCTAAATGCCTCAGAAACTTCCTGTATCTGCCGGGAACTCTCCTCAGAGCCAAAGTAGATTGTGGCACCAACTGAAACCGCGCCCATCTCAAAAGCCTGATCCACATTTGCGAACAAGATTTGATCATAGGTATTAGGATAGGTAAGTAGTTCGTTATGGTTAATTTTTACAACAAAGGGGATTTTATGAGCATACTTTCTTGAGACTGAGCCCAAGACCCCCAGAGTAGAGGCAACGCCGTTACAACCACCTTCAATCGCAAGCTTAACAATATTCTCAGGATCGAAGTAAATTGGATTAGGAGCAAATGAAGCCCCGGCAGAATGCTCTATACCCTGATCTACAGGCAATAAGGATAGATACCCTGTTCCTGCGAGACGACCGGTATTAAAAAGCAGTTCAAAATTTCTAAGAACCGAGTTTGGTCGATCAGAGGAAATAAGAACATCGTCAATGAATGATGGCCCAGGTAAATGAAGCAGTTTTTTCGAAACGGTCTTACATTTGTGATTTAGAAGATAATCCGCTTCTTTGCCTAAAAGTTTTTCTGTTGAGTCAATGCCTTCTTTTGATTTTGCCATCTTTTATCTGCTGCTCCGTTTGTAGAGTTGATATATTATTGTCGCACAGATTAACCCTAAATTAAAGCTTAATGTAGAGATTAAAAACACTAAAGTAAAATAATTATAGTTATTAGTCAGATTAGTGAGCAACTAAAGAAATATTCTTTTCTTTCTCGTCCAATATAGAAATACCCGGGAGTTCCGCTCCGCCGAGACATTCCAATAAAGCACTCCCGCCAGTAGAAATGTGTGTAATTTCTGAATCAAGCACTTCAGCATTTCTGATAGCGGCTATTGTTTCTCCACCACCCACTACAGTCGTTGTTCCTCTCCAAGTGGCTAGAGCCACGGCACGGGCTACCTGATTGGTTCCGGCTGAGAAATCTCCTACTTCAAAAACTCCCATCGGTCCGCCCCAGAAAATAGATCCGGTTTTCCTAATCTGATGAGCAAAAAGGGATGCGGTCTTAGGACCTATATCAAACCCCTGCAATTCATCTGGAATCTCATCCATAACCATGCAGTTTTTTCTTTTTTCGAAGCTATCTGCCACAACATGATCCACCGGTAGGAAGATCTTATCTCCGTATTTCTCTAATGATTCTTTTGCCCAGTCAATCATTTCATCTTCAACAATTGAATTTCCTATGTTGATGCCTTTGGCTTTAAGGAATGTATACGCTACACCTCCTCCAAGAAGGACCCTATCTGCTTCTTCTATTAAGTTTTTAAGTGCATGTATTTTGTCCTTGATCTTTGCCCCACCTACTATTATAGCGAATGGTCGTTCCGGGTTTTCACGGATTCTACTTAGAAACTTAAGCTCTCTGCTAACTAGAAAACCAGCTAGTCTATGATCAAATTCCAGTGCCATTCCGTATGTTGAGGCATGTTTTCTATGTGATGTTCCAAATGCGTCGTTTACATATATATCAGCAAAAGAAGCTAACTCTTTGGAAAATTCAGGATCATTATCCGTTTCTTCTTTATGAAACCTTAAGTTCTCAAGGAGCATTACCTCTCCTTGCTCTAAACTATCTATGGCTTTTTTTACCCCGCTTCCTATTACCTTTCCGGTGAAGAGGACTGATTTCCCAAGTAGTTCTGAAAGTCGAGTCTGAATGGGTTTTAGAGAAAGATCAGGTATTACAATTCCTTTGGGCCGTCCAAGGTGTGAGCCAATGATAACTTTGGCTTTTCTTTCTATTAAATAGTCAATGGTAGGTATCGCTCTTCTTATCCTATAATCTTCACTAATCTTTCCGTCCCTGATAGGAACATTAAAATCCACCCTTACGAATACTCGTTTCCCTTCATATTCTGAATCAGGAAGATCAGATACTACCAATTTGCTCACTGAGACTCATCCCCCACATATTCTATTAAATCTACTACCCTTGATGAATAGCCGTACTCATTATCGTACCATCCAATAACCTTTACCAGATCACCCTCTACAACTGAAGTCAAAGGCGCGTCGAAGACTGCTGAATGTGGATCGCCTATGAAGTCAGAGGAGACAAGCTCTTCCTCTACGTATCTTAAATAACCTTTAAGCTCGCCCATGGATGCTTCTTTGAATTTTTCATTAACTTCTTGTGCTGTGGTTGATTTCTCGACTTCACAAGTAAAATCGACAACTGAGACATCGGCAGTTGGAACTCTCATAGCTACAGCGCTCATTTTCCCTTTAAGCTCGGGGAAAATAATCTCTATGGCGGTAGCAGCTCCCGTGCTTGTCGGTATTATGGATAACGCAGCCGCTCTTGCTCTCCTTAGATCTTTATGAGGAGCATCAAGTATCTGCTGGTCATTTGTGTAAGAATGAACGGTGGTCATCTGCCCTTTTTTGATTCCGAAGTTCTCATGAAGAACTTTTACTATCATAGAGAAGCAATTTGTAGTGCAGGAAGCGTTTGAAATAATATTATGCTTAGAGCCGTCGTATTCATTTTGATTAGCACCGAGCACGGTTGTAAGATCAACCTCGCCTTTTGCCGGAGCTGTTATAATAACTTTTTTGACTGTTTCTCCAAGATGTCTGGACGCTTCTTCCTTGCTTCTGAAAATACCGCTAGCATCCGCAATAAGCTCCGCACCCACATCCTGCCACGGAATATCGGAAGGGTTCCTTTCAGAAAAAACCCTGATCGGTTTCCCGTCTATTACCATATGTCCGTTTTCAGATTTAACTTCCCCTTTATAAGGACCAAAAATCGAATCGTATTTAAAAAGATGAGCAAGTGTTTTAGAATCAGAGATGTCATTTATTCCAACAAATTCTATCCCTTCCCTTTCGAGTCCAATACGAAGAATCTGTCTGCCGATTCTTCCGAATCCGTTAATACCAACCTTAATTGACATTGATAGCTTCCTCCGAGTAAAGCTACTCTGCAATAGCCTTAAGTCATTTTCTTTGCTTTTAAAAAAGTACCTTTCCCAGCAATCGGAGTCAAGAATTCCACACAGTATTACCTATAATTAATCAGGATTCTAAGCAGAATGTATATAACAAAAATTTACTTAATACTTGTAATTAAGAATATTCCCTGATATTTTCAACTTCCATGGGAAAGAAAAAGGTAGCAGTGTTAGGAGCAAGCGGATATACGGGCAGTGACCTGCTGAGGTTTTTGCTTGTACATCCCAATGTCGAGGTAACTCACTTAACTGCGGAGAAACATGCTGGAAAGATGATTTCAGATGTCTTTCCTCACTTAAAGGGTTTTTTAGATCTGGAACTTAAACCGCTTAAGTCCAAATCAATTCCTAAGGATATAGATATAGTATTCGCAGCTCTTCCGCATGGAACTTCTGCACAGGTAATTAGCGAGCTATTTGAGAGAGATATAAAAATTATTGATTTAGGAGCGGATTTCAGGCTCAGCAGTAAGAATTACAAGAAATGGTATGGTGAGCACCCTTGTCCCGAATTAATTAAAAAAGCTGTTTACGGACTAACGGAGCTAAATAGAGATAAGGTTAAAAAAGCAAAGCTCGTAGCTAATCCAGGCTGTTATCCTACATCTTCCATACTAGGTCTGGCTCCGGTTCTTAAAAATAAAATTGCTGACCAGGCCTCAATAATTATAGATTCCAAATCCGGGGTCTCAGGTGCAGGAAGATCTCCTTCGCTTGATTATCATTATTGTGAGGTTAATGAAGGCTTAAAAGCATATAAAATAGGGGAGCACCGTCATATGCCCGAAATTGAGGAAGCTCTTTCCAATTATTCGGGACTCAAGGTGCAGGTGTCATTCACACCACACCTTATACCTATGGATAGAGGAATTCTATCGACCATATATGTAAATTTGAACAAAAAAGTTACAACTAAAAAGCTATTAGATACCTACGAAGAGTATTATAAAGACGAAAAATTCGTCAGGATATCACCTGAGAAGCTGTACCCGTCTACGAATCAAGTCCGGGGTTCTAATTACTGCGATATAGGAATTAAGGTTAATTCAAACAATACCGCCGTAATAGTATCCGTGATCGATAACCTTGTGAAAGGCGCCTCAGGGCAGGCTGTTCAAAATATGAATGTGATGATGGGTTATGAGGAAACAACAGCGCTTGAAATGCCGCCTGTTTTTCCTTGACGTGAAGAAATTCGCCAATAGCTCCATTGGGATTATTTAACACCCCTTATCCTCTCTACAATCCCAGGGAAAATGGAAGCCACGTAATCTATCTCTTCTCTTTCTGTAAATCTGCCCAGACTAATTCTGACTGAAGAAGCCGCATCCTCTCTGGACAAACCCATTGCCGATAATACATGAGAAGGATCAACAGTTCCTTCAGAACAGGCGGACCCGGTTGAGACTGCCACGCCCTCTACATCGAGGTTCATTGCCAGCGATTCCCCCTGCACCCCTTCAATGCTGAGATTTAGGGTATTCCACAGCATTTTTTCGATTAACCCGTTTAACTTTATACCATCTATATCCTGGGTAATCCGGCTTAGAAGCTTATCTCTCAATACCCTTATTCTAGATTCGTCCTTCTGCATTTCACTGGAAGCAATATTACTGGCGACACCAAGGCCGACTATGCCCGGGATATTTTCCGTGCCGGAGCGCTTGCCCCTTTCCTGACCGCCTCCGTGGATTAGGGGCGGAAGCGGGGTTTGCTGCGAGAAGCTATCCCTTATAAAAAGAGCGCCTACTGATTTTGGTCCATAGAACTTATGGGCGGAAATTGAAAGCAGATCGGCCGGAATTTGTTTAAGATTGATATCAATCTTGCCGGCGGCTTGAACGGCGTCAGTGTGAAAGACAACCCCCCTTTCCTTTACTATTTCGGCAATTTTATCTATTGGGAAAATCACGCCTGTCTCATTATTGGCGTACATGCATGAAACAAGGACAGTATTTTGAGATATACTGTCTCGGAGTTCATCTAAATCTAAGATCCCCTCACTGTTAACTCCTAGATAAGTAACCTGCCATCCCTGTCTCTCTAAAAACTTAAACGACTCGAGCACACATTCGTGTTCAACCTTTGTTGTTATTAGGTGATTGCCCTTTTCCTTCAAACCGCTAAGGGCCGTGCTTTTTATGGCAAAGTTTGCAGCTTCACTGCCCCCTGAAGTAAATATGATCTCTTTGGGACTTGCTGAAAGTAGTTGGGATACCTGCTCTCTTGCCTTATCAAGAGCCTCTTTTCCCTTTCTGCCAAAGGAGTGGATACTGGAGGGATTTCCATAGTTCTCACTTAAATATGGGATCATCTCTTCAAGAACTCTTGAATCAATCGGAGTGGTTGCATTGTAATCTAGATATACCTTTTTCATAGAATTAAGGTGCAGCTCAGTTTATAAATATAGGATTGTAGTTTACATCAGTATACTCATATTCTAAATCCAAGCCGCATTAGGAAGTGTGATCAAATGATGCGTTTGCTCTTTAATTCTAAAATTTAATCAAAATAGCAATGGCTTATGAGGATATACTTTTGCCTCTCGGCAGTTATAAATAAAATCACGATATGTTATATTAAGGTTGCAAATCAACCTTATTTGAATTTATCATTCTGTGGAGGGGTGTCTGGGTTTCAAATATAAAGGTTCAGGCTAAGAAATAAAATTTATATTATAAACATTTTAGGAGACAAGTTATGGCAAAGAAAGAAACTCTTACCACAGCTCACGGCAATACTATGGAAAATAACGATACTAACGGTGAAAGCAAGTGCCCGTTTACGGATGGAGTGCTAAAGCACAGCGCCGGCGGTGGCACTTCAAACCAAGACTGGTGGCCAAATCTGTTGAAGTTGAACATTCTCCGCCAACACTCTTCTCTATCCAATCCGATGGGAGAGGCGTTCAACTACACTGAGGAGTTCAAGACCCTCGACCTTGATGCAGTGAAGAAAGACATCTTCGATCTGATGACCACGTCCCAAGACTGGTGGCCAGCCGACTACGGTCACTATGGGCCGCTTTTCATTCGGATGGCGTGGCACAGCGCTGGTACTTACCGCATCGCTGACGGCCGTGGTGGCGGGGGCTCCGGCACCCAACGCTTTGCGCCGCTAAACAGTTGGCCTGACAATGCGAACCTCGATAAGGCACGCTTGCTGCTCTGGCCGGTGAAACAGAAATACGGCAAGAAAATTTCTTGGGCCGACCTAATGATCCTCGCCGGCAACTGCGCTCTTGAGTCAATGGGATTTAAGACATTTGGTTTCGGTGGTGGACGTGAGGATGTTTGGGAGCCTGAGGAAGACATCTATTGGGGATCTGAAGCCAAGTGGCTTGGAGACAAGCGTTATAGTGGTGACCGGGAGCTCGAGAATCCCCTCGGCGCCGTTCAGATGGGTTTGATCTACGTGAACCCGGAAGGGCCGAATGGCGAACCCAGTGCGCTAGCTGCAGCCCGTGACATTCGTGAGACTTTCGGCCGCATGGCTATGAACGACGAAGAGACCGTTGCGCTTATTGCTGGCGGACACACATTCGGCAAAACCCATGGAGCCGCCGATCCAAGTAAGTATGTTGGTCCGGAACCCGCAGCCGCAGGCATTGAGGAACAGGGACTAGGCTGGAAAAACACATTCGGCAGCGGCAAGGCCGACGATACGATCACCAGCGGCCTGGAGGGAGCATGGACACCGCACCCCGACGAAGTGGGATAACAGCTTTTTCGATATCCTGTTCAAATACGATTGGGATCTTGTGAAGAGCCCCGCCGGTGCGTGGCAGTGGGTCCCTACCGATCCAGCCGCAGCTGATGATGTCCCCGATGCCCACGATCCTTCGAAACGGCACGCACCGATAATGCTCACTACGGACCTCGCGCTCCGGATGGACCCTATCTATGGGCCAATTTCAAGACGCTTTTACGAGAATCCGGATCAGTTCGAAGAAGCTTTCGCCCGGGCGTGGTTCAAGCTTACGCACCGCGATATGGGTCCGCGCGCTCGCTATCTTGGACCTGAGGTACCGGCAGAAGAGCTGATCTGGCAAGACCCTATCCCAGCGGTAACGCATGAGGTGATTGACGATCAGGACATTGCTGCACTGAAGGGCAATATCCTTGCCTCAGGATTGTCTGTGTCCCAACTCGTATCCACCGCTTGGGCGTCAGCATCAACGTTCCGTGGCTCCGATAAACGCGGTGGCGCCAATGGCGCTCGTATTCGCCTTGCGCCGCAGAAGGATTGGGAAGTCAACAATCCGGCTGAGTTACAGGCAGTGCTGGAGACGCTTGAGGGCATCCAAAAAGAGTTCAACGACGCCCAGACTGGGGGTAAGATGGCCTCCCTCGCCGATTTGATCGTTCTGGGCGGATGCGCAGGCATCGAGCAGGCGGCGAAGAATGCCGGTCACGATGTGACGGTGCCCTTTACGCCGGGACGTGCCGATGCGTCGCAAGAGCAAACCGATGTGGAATCCATCGCCGTGCTTGAGCCGGCTACAGACGGATTCCGCAACTACTTGAAGACCCAATACGCCGTATCGGCAGAGGATATGTTGGTTGACCGGGCACAACTCTTGACGCTGACCGCTCCTGAGATGACGGTTCTCGTTGGCGGCATGCGTGTACTTAACACTAACTTCGGTCAGTCCCAAC
>JGI24023J19991_10000433_pt1 | contig 32551 bp, 31 predicted proteins | sample Cruoilmetagenom1_FD_19991 | JGI IMG/M metagenome (IMG submission 19991)
GAGCGTTACGACGCCGAGCTTAAGGAAAAGTACCGTGTGGATATTACGGGGAAAGAGACGCCCTGGAAAGTGGCCCGGCTGAGAAAACGGCGCGAAGCCCAGTACGAAACCTTAAAGGATGCGGTTTACCAACGCCGTGGCTGGACCGCCAACGGGATCCCCACCGTGGACACCGTCAACCGGCTGGGTATCGATTTTCCCGAGGTGTTGGCCGTACTGGCCGAAAATGGTGTGAAATAGATGATCACCGTCGATGAGGAAACATTTCCCTGGCAGGAAGGGCTGACTGTGGCCGACCTGCTCTCGAAACTGAAGGACGGCCGGAGCTATGCCGTGGTGAAGCTGGATGGCAAACCGGTTTCCCGTCCCCATTTTGACACCACGACGGTTGCCGATGGTTGCCGAATAACACCAATCCCCATGATTGCCGGCGGGTGACCGTCCCCGTTTACATTTTGCGCATCTGCTTATTCAAACATGGCGTCGGCAGGTCTATGGATTGCCGGCGGCTTGGGTTTCGGTCGGTCCAATTTCATGGATGTTCTCCTTGACATTCTTCCAACCCCATGAAAAACCTTGACTAGTTCGAGGAAAAGGTCGTATTTTTCCCGTGTCATGGCCCTGCCGATATTTTCCGTGCGGGACCAACCCTTTAGCGTCGAGGAATAATTTTCAATGTATATCGTGGGCTATTTTCTAATGGCGGCGGCCAAGGTCATGGATGTCGTGCTGCTCTTTTTCATGTGGGTGGTCATCTTCCGGGCCATCCTTTCCTGGGTCAACCCGGATCCCTACAATGCCATTGTCCGATTCATCAACAATGTCACCGAGCCGGTGCTTTACCCGATCCGGTCGAGACTGCCGGTCAACTACGGGGGGATCGATTTTTCCCCTATCGTCATTTTCCTCGTCATTATTTTTATGCGAACCTTCGTCGTGAACAGCCTGATGAGAATAGCTGCTTCGCTCATTTGATTTTTGCCAATACAGGAATGCTGCCATGAAACTGACGCCGCTGGACATTCAGCAGCAGCAATTCAAGGTCCGTTTCCGAGGATTTGATGTCCGTGAAGTGGATCATTTTCTGGAACAGACCGCCGACGCGTTTTCCGTCCTTCGGGAGGTCACCAAGCGGCAGGATGAGGAACTCCACCGCCTGAAATTAGAAAAACAGGGGTACAAGGAGCGCGAAGAGACCTTCAAACGGGCCATGCTTAACTCCCAGAAAGTCCTTGAGCAGATGAGGGAGAATGCCCGCAAATCGGCGGAAGTCGTCATTGCCGATGCCGAAGTCAAGGCGGAAAAAATCCTCAACCGGGCCCACAGCCGTCTCTCCCAACTCCACGAAGACATCGCCGAACTCAAGCGCCAGCGTGTCCAGATCGAGGTGCAGATCCGTGCCATTATCGATGCCCATACCAAACTGCTGGAGATCGGTAAAGAAGGCATGGATGACCTTGATGCGGAAGACACCAAAATCAAAGTGCTCAACCATTAGCCCGGTAATCCGTTCATTGCCGGCGCAGGATGTTTTTTTGTACCTGTCCGGTATCTTCGATTTTCCCTAAAGTTGAAACGATCCCGTGCCGAATAGTTGTTAGGCATTTCACCTAACAACGACCGGGAGACGTTTATGGCCAAGATCGATGCTTTTTTTAAGCTTATGCACGAACAGAATGCNTCCGACCTTCACCTGATATCCGGACAGCCACCCGCGTTGCGCATCCATGGAGACATTGAGCGGGTGAAATACAAGGTGTTGGACAACGATGACCTTCGCAAGATGCTTTACGAGATTACCCCCGAAGACAAGGTCAAGGGCTTCGAGGAGACCGGTGATGTGGATTTCGGTTACGAGATCCCCGGCCTGGCCCGCTACCGGGCCAACTATTTTATGCAGAAGAACGGCATCGGTGCCGTATTTCGGGAAATTCCCAGCGCCATTATGACCGCCGAGCAACTCGGCCTGCCCCCGGTNATCTCCAAATTGGCGTCGTTGCCGCGGGGCCTGGTCATCGTCACGGGGCCCACCGGTTCGGGAAAATCCACCACCCTGGCCGCCATTATCGATGTGGCCAACCGGAGCCGTAGCGACCACATCATTACCGTCGAGGATCCGATTGAATTTGTACATAAAAGTCGCAGTTGCCTGGTGAACCACCGGGAGGTGGGGTTGCATACCAAATCGTTCAGCGCGGCCCTTCGCGGTGCGCTTCGGGAGGACCCGGACATAATTCTGGTTGGTGAAATGCGGGATCTGGAGACCATCTCCCTGGCCATCGAGGCGAGTGCCACCGGCCATTTGGTGTTTGGCACCCTGCATACCACCAGTGCACCCAAGACGGTGGATCGCATCGTTGAGGTGTTTCCCGCTCAGGAGCAGGCCCAGATCCGTTCCACATTGGCCGACGGCATCCGGGCCATCATTTCCCAGACCTTGTTCAAGCGTATCGACAAAAAGGGGCGGGTGCCGGCGATGGAAATCCTCATCGCCACCCCGGCCGTGCGCAACCTGATCCGCGAATCCAAGTCCCATCAGTTGCCCTCCATGATGCAGACGGGTAAAAAATACGGCATGCAGCTTCTCGACGACGCCATCATGGACCTTTACAACAAGGGACGGATCGGTGCCGATGACGCTTACACCAAGGCCAACGACAAGGGCCGCTTCCGGCCGCTGCTCAAATCGCCGCCAATCGATTTTACCGAAGCATAGCAGGCTATCATCTCAGACACCCATGGCTGCAAGTAGAGGAAACCCATGAAAAAGCAGGAAGTCGATCATATTCTGACCAGGATGCTGGATTCCCACAGCAATGTGTCCGACCTTAATCTCACCGTGGGGAAACCGCTTCAGGTGGAAAGTTCCGGCGAACTGGTTCCGGTTGAGATTAAACCGGATTTAAAGGAACTGACACCCTTCCAGACCGAGACCTTCGCCTTGAACCTGATCAGCCAGGACCGGCGCCTCAGCGAAACATTGATCAAAACCGGATCCTGTGATCTCTCCTACTCGCTTCCCGGAAAGGCCCGTTTCCGCGTGAATATTTTCTCGCAGACGGGCCACTACTCCCTCGTCTTGCGGAAGCTGGAATCCAAAATCCCCACCATTCGGGACCAGAACCTTCCGGATACCTTTTACCAGGTGGCCAAGGACCTCAACGGCATCGTCTTTGTAACCGGTGCCACCGGTTCGGGTAAGTCCACCTCCCTGGCGGCAATTCTGGAGGAGATCAACGAGGCCCGATCCGTCCACGTGGTGACCCTGGAGGACCCCATCGAGTACCAGCATCCCCACAAGAAGGCTACTTTTAATCAGCGGGANCTGGGCTCAGATTTCGACAATTTTGCCAATGGCCTCAGGGCNGCCCTGCGTCAGGCACCCAAGGTCATTCTGGTGGGTGAAATGCGTGACCGGGAAACAGTGGAGATCGGCCTGAATGCCGCCGAAACCGGCCACCTGGTGCTGACCACCCTGCATACCGTGGACGCCGGACAGACAATCAATCGTATCTTGGGCATGTTCCCCAATGAGGAGGAGAAGCAGATCCGCATCCGACTATCCGATACCGTGCGCTGGATCGTCGGTCAGCGGTTGCTGCCGAGAATCGGTGGGGGCCGGGTGGCTGCTTTCGAAATTCTGGGTACCAACTTGCGGGTTAAAGACGCCATTCTCAACGGTGAGTCCGAAGGCAAGACCTTCTATGAAATCATGGAAGCCGGCCGGCCATTCGGCATGACCACCTTCGACGATCATATTGTCGGGTTATATGAGCAGGGGCTGATCACCCAGGAGATCGCCATGGCCTACGCGTCGCACAAGGGTGTGGCCGGTCGCGGCATTGATAAGGTGAAGAGCGCTCGGGGTGAATCCACCACCGACATCGAAGACCTTGAGATAGACCGCAGCTACGATAAGGCATAATCGGCGTCAATCTATCGCCTGCGAGACGGAAAGGATTGGTTGAAACACCATGGATATTATCTGTGAAAGTTGCCGGAGCAAGTTCAGGATTGCCGATGAAAAGCTTCCCAAGGATAAGACGGCTTTCTTGAAATGCCCCAAATGCCAGAATCGCATCAGTGTGCCGCCGGTCACCAAGGCGCCTGATAGATCCGACCCGCAGGAATTCGAGGAGGATTTCTTTTCGTTCGACGAGGATGATGGCGACGGTTACAACGCGTCTGAAAAGCCCTTTGATTTTGTGGAGGAAGAGGGTAAAATTGCGTTGTTGTGCGAGGCTGATCCCATGATTAAAAAAACCATCACGCCGGTGCTGGACGTTCTCGAATACCACATCACAGAGGTAAAAAACAGCCGTGAAGCCCTAAAAAAAATGCGTTACAACAGTTTTGACCTCATCGTTGTCAACGAGTATTTCGATGCCAAAAACCCGGACGCCAACGGGGTCTTGATTTACCTGGAGCGTCTCCATATGGCCGTCCGCCGAAATATTTTTGTGGCCATGATTACCCGCCGCTTTCGCACCATGGACAACATGACGGCATTTCAAAAGAGCGTGAACATGGTTGTCAATGTGGATAATATTGCCGATTTCGATAAAATCCTGAGACGGGGCATGGCTGATTACGGCATTTTCTACCAAGTTTACAAGGATTGCCTGGCCTGATCCATTCACGTTTTTTGACTGTGTTAAAGGATCTCATGAATCCCTCCGGAAAATATACCTGTACGGAATACCGCCAAGAGATGATTCTGTTGGGCCTGAAGCGGAAACTGGAAGATCCGGGGCTGCCGGAAGCGGAAAGGATTTGTATTGCCGAGAAGATTCGCGAACTGGAGCAACTGATGGGGATGGCGTGACCCATGGCTGCCACCGTTCATCATCTTGCCCCCCACCTTTTCCTGATCGTTTTAGCGCCCCCCATCAGCGGGTTTCATGACTTTATCGGCGCCTGGCTGGTCAACGGGCCGGACGCGGTCTATCTTGTTGACGTGGGGCCGGCGGCGACGGCAGACCAGCTCGTTGATGCGATCGCCGTGCTGGGCGTGGGTCAGCTGGATTACATCTGCCTGACCCATATTCATATTGATCATGCCGGGGCCATAGGCCATCTGGCCAGAAAATTTCCAGGCACACCGGTGGTGTGCCATCCCAAAGGTACACCACATATTGTTGACCCGCAGCGCTTGTGGCAGGGCACTGTGAAGACCCTGGGAGCGATCGGCCGCGCTTACGGGCGGATGCTGCCGGTGGACCCATCATGGATCGCCACCGAAAAACAACTGGCATCGGCGCCTTTTCAACTGCTGGACACGCCCGGCCATTCACCGCACCATTATGCCGTTGCCGCCGGCGGCTGTCTGTTTGCCGGAGAAGCCGGCGGTGTATGCCTGTCTTTGCCCTCGGGTGGCCTCTACCTGCGTCCGGCAACCCCGCCCCGATTTTTTCTGGAAACCTCACTGTCCAGCATCGACCGGCTCATGGCGGCCTGTCCCGGGGCATTGTGCTACGGGCATCTCGGCATGCGTGAAGACGGCATGAACATGCTGGCCAGGCATCGGAATCAACTGCTCTTCTGGAAAAAGACGCTGGAGATCGAAGCCGCTGAGGGAGGCATGGATTCGGCGGATTTTGCGAACCGGTGGGTGGATCTGCTGTTGGCTGGAGATCCGCTGCTCCACGGCTTTTCACAACTGGCGCCCGCGATACAGGCGCGGGAGCGGGGGTTTCTGCTTAACAGCGTCAAGGGATTTGCCGGTGATCTGACCCACCCGGCCCTTACTCGAGGCGGTCACTGATAATTCGAAGACCTTCCAGGGTAAGGGCTGATTCCACCTTTTCGATGCTTTCGGCCACATTGGCCATCAGCGGCGCCAGACCGCCCGTGGCCAGCACCATGGGCAAGGTGCCCATCTGTGCCCTCATGCGGCTCACAATCCCGTCCACCAGACCGGCATAGCCGAAAATGATTCCGGATTTGATGCTACCGGCGGTATCTTTTCCCACCACGTTTTCCGGCCGCTCGAAGATTTCCACCCGCGGCAGCTTGGATGCTTCCCGAAACAGGGCCTCGGAGGCGATTTTGATGCCCGGGCTGATGGCGCCACCCAGATATTCCCCTTTTTCCGAAATTACATCGAAAGTGGTGGCCGTTCCAAAATCGATGATAATGAGACTTTTACCGTATTTGTGGTAGGCTGCCACGGCATTGACGATGCGGTCCGCCCCCAGTTCCGAGGGGTTGTTGATGAGAATGGGCATGCGGGTATAGGAACGGGCATCCACCCACTGGGGGGCATGGCCCAGGTATTTCCGGCAAAATGAGTTCAGAATAGTGACCATGGGGGGCACGACACAGGAAATTACGGTTTTCCGGATGGCTCCGGCATCGATGCCACCGATGGTGAACAGGCTGGTGACGATGACGTTGAATTCATCTTCCGTTGTCCTGTGTTCCGTCCGAATTCGCCAGTCTGTGAGCAGCGTCTTTTTTCGATAGACGCCCATGACCGTATTGGTGTTCCCCACGTCGATGACAAACAGCATGATTGCCTCCAGCCTATTTGCGGATGGTTACGGTGAAGCGTTCCGGACTGACACGGACCAGCGTGGTGCGAACCGGCAGATTGATAACACCCTTGAGGGAATGCGTCCCCGCAGGCAGATTGCTCAGATCTACGGTAACGGCGAAGGCCGGGTCGGTTTCGATGGCGTTGACAATGGCCTCCGGGCCGCTGATCGTCAGTGTGATGGCTCTCGGGTGGATCTGATGGCCGGCAGACGTTCCCTTGCCCGAGACAGGCATGTCTTCCAGTACCCGGGTGATGATGCGTTCCTTTACCTCAACTTGCGCCACCACAATGCGCAGGGGCGGGTCCACGGCAATGGCTTCCGGCAGGTTCAGGGGCACCTCTTTTTTGAAAGATTCCGAAGCGGCCTTAAGGTTGATGGGCCGGGTTTTAACCGTATCGATGCCGGCCAGCATGGTCGACGTCCCTTTCAGAATAATACGGTCCGGCTTCAGGGTCACGGCCGCCACGGCAAATCCCGGCGCCGGATTTCCCTCCAACACCGCGATGACACCCACCGTTTTTGGGAATACCGTTTCCATCCTGATGATCAACGATGAAGTCAACAGCGCCGAGAGGGAAACCCCCTTGGGCAGGCCGACATCTGCCGGATGTACCGGGATGGTGTGCACGCCTTCACCCCGGTTGGACAGATCCAGCCGGCAGGAGATCTCCCCGAATTCGATCGTTTCGAGGGTGGCGGGGGCGCCGGAAACCAAAAGGCTGACCGATTGCCGCTGAGCATCCATCAACAGCAGGTCATCGGCAAGGTTGTTGAAGGTGACGGCAACGGCGATTTCCAGCTCCTGTTTTTCGGTTCTGGAAATCAGCGCCACGGATGCCGCACCCAAAATCAGGGCAAGGATCAGCCACTTGACCCAGGTGCCGGTATCGGAAGGGGTGGACGTCGTCATGGGAATCACGTGGATGCGATGGCGTCGACAATGGCAAGGGTGGCTCGGGTGCGGGCGACATCGTGAACCCGAACCATGTGGGCGCCTTGCATCGCTGCTGCCGCCACAGCCGCCTGGGTGCCCCGGGCCACTTCCAAGGAGAGCGGATCCATCTCTTTTTCAGACGGGTCGTTGAGCAACCGGCGGATAAACATTTTTCGTGATGGTCCGATCAGCAGCGGGGCGTCCAGATCGTGAAATCGATCGAGGTTGCGGATGATTTGGAGGTTGTGGCCAATGGTCTTGCCGAACCCGATTCCCGGATCGAGGATGATGGCGGAACGGTCCACGCCGGCGGCCACTGCCCGGTCCACGGCGTCGGAAAGAAAGGTCATGATGTCGGCGATCAGGTTGTCGTACACCGGGTCCATCTGCATGGTTTTGGGGGTGCCTTTCATATGCATGAGGATAAGGGGCACCCGGCATCGGGCGGCCGTGGTGGCCATCTGCGGATCCGATCGAAGGGCGCTGACATCATTGATCAGGGTTGCCCCGGCCGCTACGGCCTGCCGGGCTACCGATGCCTTGGTGGTGTCAATGGAGATGGGAACCGCCACCCGGTTCACCAGGCCTTCGATTACCGGCAGGACACGATCCATCTCTTCCGATTCGCTGACCGGGTCTGAAAAGGGGCGTGTGGATTCACCGCCGATGTCCAGGGCATCCGCCCCTTCTTCGACCAATCGCACGGCCTGGGCCACGGCTTGGGCCTGCGAGAAAAAATGGCCGCCGTCTGAAAAAGAGTCGGGGGTGACATTGACGATACCCATGATCAGGGTGCGCTTCCCCAATTCCAAGGCTCGTGATCCACAGGCAATCGTGTAGGTCGGCATTGACGCGTTCATTTGGGTTGTTGGGGGATCTATTTTTTCACGATCATGTTGATTGCCAGTGGGTTCGTTATCGCGGGTCGGTATTTTCCCCGGCGTCCGTTTCCTCAAGCGGGTCGCTATGGGATTCAGCCGCCTGATCCGCGGCAGCATCCGCCGCCGCCGTCGCTGTCGCATCGCTTGCCTCCGGTGCTGGTTCTGCGGTCTCCGCCACGGGTTCTTCCTTGTCGGCGGGTTTTTCCGGAAGCTGAATACCCGGGCGCACCTGGCGGATTATTTCATCCAACTCGGCGCCCAGGATGGTCTCTTTTTCTATGAGCTGTTCGGCCAGTTTGTGCAGTACATCGATGTGTTCGGTCAATACGGTTTTGGCACGCTCGTAAGAGCGCAGGATCAGATTGTTGACCTCCGCATCTATTTTCTTGGCGGTCTCTTCAGAGTAGTCGCGGTGCTGGGCAATCTCCCTTCCCAAAAACACCTGTTCTTCATCCTTGGCAAAAGAGAGCGGCCCCAGGGCTTCACTCATGCCCCAGCTGCGGACCATCTGTTGGGCCAGGTCCGTGGCATTTTTGATGTCGTTGGAGGCACCGGTGCTGATGCGGTTGAACACGATCTCTTCGGCCACCCGTCCGCCGAAGGCGATGGCCAGTTCGGCTTCCAGCTGATCCTTGTATCGAAAGTCCCGCTCTTCGGGCAAAAACCAGGTAATACCGGCAGCCCGCCCACGGGGGATGATGGTGATCTTGTTGACTGTGTCGGTGTCGGGGATGAAGCGGGCCACCAGGGCATGGCCGCCTTCATGGTAGGCCGTGGTCAACCGGTCCTCGTCCCTGACCACCTTGGATTTCCTTTCGAGCCCCATGTAGACTTTGTCCTTGGAGTCCTCGAAATCCATCATGTCCAGCCGCTCCTTGTCCCGCTTGGCGGCCAGCAGGGCGGCTTCGTTGACCAGGTTTTCCAGATCAGCTCCGGAAAAGCCGGGGGTGCCTTTGGCCAGGACTACCGGATTCACGTCCGAAGCGACGGGGGTGCGCTTCATGTGTACCCGCAGAATCTTTTCCCGACCCTTGATGTCCGGTAGCGACACAACGACCTGGCGGTCGAAGCGCCCGGGGCGCAGCAGCGCCGGGTCCAGTACGTCAGGCCGGTTGGTGGCGGAGATGAGAATGACACCCTCGTTGGACTCGAACCCGTCCATCTCCACCAGCAGTTGGTTCAGGGTCTGCTCCCGTTCGTCGTGGCCCCCGCCCAGTCCGGCGCCGCGGTGTCGGCCCACTGCATCGATTTCGTCGATGAAGATGATGCAGGGGGCATTTTTCTTGCCTTGTACGAAAAGATCCCGCACCCGGGACGCACCGACGCCGACGAACATCTCCACAAAGTCGGATCCGCTGATGCTGAAAAAAGGCACGCTAGCCTCGCCGGCGATGGCCCGGGCCAAAAGCGTTTTGCCGGTGCCCGGGGGGCCCGTGAGCAGAACGCCTTTGGGAATGCGCCCGCCCAGGCGGGTGTATTTTTTTGGATCTTTCAGGAAGTCGACGATTTCTCCCAACTCCTCCTTGGCTTCATCGATACCGGCTACGTCTTCGAAGGTTACTTTTTCCTGCTGGTCGGAGAGCAGGCGGGCCCGGCTTTTTCCGAAGGACATGGCCTTGCCGCCGCCGCTTTGCATCTGGCGCATGAAAAAGATCCACACGCCGATGAGCACAATCATGGGGAACCAGGAGACCAGCACCGACATGTACCAGGGGGATTCAGCCGGTGGTTTGGCGACGATGGTGACGCCCTTGTCTTTCAATCGTTGAATCAAAGTGGGATCCTGGGGGGCGTAAACCTTAAAACGGCTGCGGTTGAGGTCCGTAACCCGGATCTCCTGGCCCTGGATGGTGACTTCCGATACCCGGTCGGCCTCTACCATGGCCAGAAATTCCGAGTAGCTGATGTCGTTTTGGGCGAGCTGCTGCTGATTGAACAGATTATAGAGCATGACCATCATCAAGGTGATGACTAGCCACAGGGCCAAGTTCTTGTAGAATGGATTCAAAAGCGGTTTCCTCCTCGAGACGCTTCAGGCACGGGAAACGGTTTCCCGATTTTGTTTTAGGATCATATTAACCATCATCGGGTGTCAAGCAAGAAAAATTCAACGCCGAGGACCCGATATGTATCCGGCGTCACTTTGACGTGATCATCAATGCGCTGTCCCACCAGCCAGATGATGCGCTGTTTGTCTGCCAGTACCGGCGTCATGGCCCGGGCCTGCCGGGGAATCCGGTGATCGATGAAGAATTTTTTCAATTTTTGGGAGCCGGCGGCACCCAGGGGCGTGAAGCGGTCACCGGGCGTCGTGGGGCGCAGTGTTAACGGCGGGGACAGCCGGGCCAGATCGAAATGGGCTTGGTTCCGATCGACTTCGGCCCAACGGGGAAGCCGCTTCGGCCGGAACGAGGAGAACCGCAGCCCGATGCCCATTTCCTGAATTTCGACGGTATCGGGAAAAGGGGTGGGAATTACCGTTGTTGATACGGTTTCTTTTTCATCCGTCGGTTCGCCGGTCCTCCGGCGACGGCTGGGCGCCACTTGAAGTATCAGCCGTTTACCTGTTCGACGAGCGCGGATACCGCCGGGCAGGTGACACTCTTTTTCACCGCAGCCGTTCGTCAGCAGGCACAGCACGGATTGGATGTGGGCGAATGTGATCCGCTGCAGGGTGCCGGTGAGATTCTGCAGGGCCATTCGAACCAGGCGACGGGCCAGGGCGGGGTGCGCCAGACGCAGGGCGTCGATGGAGAGCGCAATGATTCCCTCACCAGATGCGAGTACGGCCTGTTCGTATTGGACTGCCACCAACCCCTCTATCCAGATCTCTTCTGTGCGTGTCACATCGGCCAGCCGGTTCAGATGATCCACGATTCGCGGGTTGTACTCGGATGCCAGCAGGGGCAACAGGCGGAGCCGGATGCGGTTGCGCAGGAACCGCGGGTCATGGTTCGATTCATCTTGCACACTGGCAATGTCATTTTTGCGAATATAATCCTCGATCTCTGAGCGACGGGCATTGAGCAGCGGTCGGATGATGCGAGTTTCCCGCATGGGGGCAATGCCCGAAAGTCCGCGCGGTCCGGTTCCACGCAAAAGTGCCATGAGCATTTGTTCGGCGTTGTCTTCCATATGGTGGCCCAGCGCCAGTTTGTTGTAACCGGTGTTGATCATGGTTTTATTGAAAAATGCATAGCGCACCCGGCGGGCAGCCTCTTCCAGGGAGAGCGCCAGCTTCTGTTTGACCTTTAATACACGTGCACGGCCCATATGGCAGGGATGCTTCAGTGTCGCCGCGATCAGACGCACCAACTCGGCGTCCCTGTCCGCCGATCCCCCCCGCAGGCAATGGTTCAGATGGGCCACACCCAGCCGGATTTTCAATTCGGGTGCCATTCGGCTGAGCAGATAAAGCAATGCCATCGAATCAGGCCCGCCGGAAACCCCCACCAGCACCCGGTCTCCCGGGGCCAGCATGCGATGGCTGGCCAGGGTCTGTTGAACCTTGTCCGGAAGGTCACCGGGATCAGATGGCGTCGAAGATGGTGGCATGGATCAGTTCGGTGGTTTTACGATCCCGGTGGCCGACACACCCACATTGGACGGCCACTTCGGTCATGTCATGGCGGACAGTCCGGATTTTTTCCTTTACCGATCCGCTACCGTTCCGGCGTGCCACTATGACTCCTTTGGATCGTTATCGGTGAATTTCAGACAAGATGCAGCATTGCAATCTATTGCATGACCAACAGGAAGTCAATACTGCAATCCCCATCGGGATATCGAATTATAGGAGATGTTCAATTATCTCTTGATAAAGAAGCATGGTCCATATTATAGAAAGCGTGGTTGTGCTAGGCGGGGAGCCAGCGGTGCCCTTTACCCGAAATCCGCTTATGCGGGGCTGAATTCCCCCCCTAGGGTAGATCGCGAGAGAATCGGGTCATTTTGACCGGTCGCCGCGCAACAGACGGTCTCGAACCTCGTCAGGTCCGGAAGGAAGCAGCGATAAGGGATGCGGTCTGTGTCGTGGATCGATCCCGGTCAGACGGTGACTCCGATTCTTCGGATCGGTTCGACGGGGGGTGCACAACCATCTTTCCGTTAGCTTCCCTCCCAGCAGTCAACCCATCAGATTTACAATTAATTGCCATTGGTTGAGTAAGGTTGTACTTGTCCTTGACAAGCCACCATCTGGTCTTATTTTTTATCAACTTTGCGGACCCAATCGCCGCCAACAGCTTAAATTTCAAGCGGTTTGGTCTGATCGGGAGCCCGTTGGCCGTAAAGACAATTAAACTAGAAAACCAGGAGACACCGGCGCTGATGGCACAGAAGAAGAAAATTGAAATTGAGGACGGGGACGATAAAACACCGCAAGACACGCCGGCGACACAGTCGGACCTGGAAAACACGGTCGATGTCGATGGACCGGCGGAGGCCGCCGACCCGCTGAAGAATTTAGAGGAAAAGCTGGCTGCGGCGCAGGCTGAAGCCATTGAGGATCGTGATCGCATGCTCCGGATGGCCGCCGAACTTGACAACTTCAAGAAGCGTTCCTCACGCGAACTGGGCGACCTGAAAAAATATGCCACCGAGAACCTGCTTCGGCAATTGCTTACCGTTGTGGACAACCTGGAGCGGGCCATTGCCGCGGCCGCTCCGGACGGCGAAAACGGCCAGCGCGTGGTCGACGGCGTTTCCCTGACCCTGGCCGAGATCATGAAAATACTGGAAAAGCACCACGTCACCGCCATTCAGGCATTGGGTGAACCTTTTGATCCGGCCTTTCATCAGGCCATGTGCCAGGAGGAGAGTGCCGATCAGCCGCCCAACACGGTTGTCCAGGAATTTCAAAAGGGGTATCTGATTCATGACAGGTTGCTTCGCCCGGCCATGGTAGTGGTTTCGAAGGCAGCCCAGAACGGGCGACCATTAGAAAAAACGGTTGATACCAACGCATAACTTAACATACTTCAAGGATCGTCCAAGGTAAGGAGGAACATCAGATGGGCAAAATTATCGGAATTGATCTCGGGACTACCAACTCCTGCGTCGCCATCATGGAAGGTGGCGACGCCAACGTGATTACGAACCCGGAGGGTGGTCGCACCACGCCCTCAATTGTTGCCGTCAGCGAAGGTGGTGAGCGGACGGTGGGTCAGATCGCCAAGCGGCAGGCGATCACCAATCCGGAGCATACGGTTTTTGCCGTCAAGCGGCTGATTGGCAGAAAGTATGCGTCTCCCGAGGTTCAGAAAGACATAAAAATTCTCCCTTACCACGTTAAACAGGCGGAGAATGGGGATGTGCGCATCGATTTGAGGGGAAACCTGCACAGCCCGGCGGAGATTTCATCATTCATCCTGGCACACATCAAAAAATACGCCGAGGACTACCTGGGAGAAACGGTTACGGATGCGGTCATCACCGTTCCGGCCTACTTTAACGACAGCCAGCGTCAGTCCACCAAAGATGCCGGAAAGATTGCCGGCCTCAATGTGTTGCGCATCATCAACGAGCCCACGGCCGCCTCACTGGCCTACGGCCTGGATAAGCGCGCTGAAGAGAAGATTGCTGTATTCGACCTGGGCGGCGGAACCTTCGACATTTCCATTCTGGAAATCGGCGAAGGGGTTTTTGAAGTCAAGGCCACCAACGGTGACACCCACCTGGGTGGAGAGGATTTCGATCTGCGGCTTATCGATTTTTTGGCCGACGAGTTCAAGAAGGATCAGGGCATCGACCTGAGAAGTGACAAGATGGCTCTGCAGAGGCTTAAAGAGGCGGCGGAAAAGGCCAAGATGGAACTTTCCTCATCCATGGAGACCGATGTGAACCTGCCATTCATCACCGCCGACGCCAGTGGCCCCAAGCACTTGAATGTCAAGATCACCCGGGCTAAGTTGGAAGGCTTGGTTGCCGAGCTTCTGAACAAACTGGAATCGCCCTGCCGGACCGCGTTGAAAGATGCCGGCCTGTCCACCGGGGAGATCGACGAAGTCATCCTGGTCGGAGGCATGATCCGCATGCCGGCGGTCCAGGAGCGCGTGAAGCGAATTTTCGGCAAAGAGCCCCACAAGGGCGTGAACCCCGACGAGGTGGTGGCATTGGGTGCGGCCATTCAAGGTGGCGTGCTCAAGGGCGATGTAAAAGACGTTCTCCTTTTGGATGTTACCCCGCTTTCACTGGGAATCGAAACCCTGGGCGGCATTATGACCCGGCTCATCGAAAAGAACACCACCATCCCGACCCGCAAGAGCCAGGTCTTCTCCACGGCGGCGGACAACCAGCCGGCGGTTTCCATCCATGTGCTCCAGGGTGAGCGGGAGATGGCCGCCAGCAACAAGACCCTGGGACGGTTTGAACTGGTTGGCATACCGCCCGCCCCCCGTGGGATTCCGCAGATCGAGGTGACCTTCGACATCGATGCCAACGGTATCGTTAATGTTTCCGCCAAGGATATGGCCACGTCCAAAGAGCAGTCCATTCAGATTACGGCCTCCAGCGGGCTTTCCAAAGAGGAGATCGATAAGCTGGTCAAGGACGCCGAAATGCATGCGGATGAGGACAAGAAGAAGAAGGAACTGGTGGAAGCCCGAAACCACGCCGATACGCTTATTTACACGTCTGAAAAATCCTTGATAGATCTTGGTGAGAAGGTGGACGCCGAGACCCGCGGTAAAATCGAGGCTGCCTCATCTGCCCTGAAGACGGCCATGGATGGTGAGGACGTCCAGGAAATTCAGCGGTTGAGCGAGGAACTCACCCAGGCATCCCACAAGGTGGCCGAGGCCATGTACAAACAGGCTTCCGAAGCGGGTGCCGGCGGTCCGGCGGCTGATACCGCTGATGCCGATGCCGATGCCGGCCCTGCGGCTGCCGATGATGATGTGGTCGATGCCGATTTCGAAGAGGTGAAAGACAAAAAATAGCTGTGTTTCCTCGGGATGAGGGGCTTTCTCCTCCCCATGGATAATGAACCCGCGCCTGTTACCGGTTGTGGGTTTTTTGTCCGGGAAAGCGACCTTGGATCAAGGATTCCAAAAAAATGATTGACCCCTCTTTATTCTATCCTATGGAGAGAAATCATCCGGAATACGTCCGACTGCGGCGGCGATGAATGGGAGGGTTTTTCGATATCCGGAGAGCAATCAACTAAATTTTAAAACTTTCCGTCTGGCCGGTGTATCGCTCTCTTAATAGGGGTTTTTCGATCTTGCCGGTGGGATTGCGTGGCACGTCGCCAAAGATGATTTTCCGGGGACGCTTATAACGGGCCAGGGTAGCGCAAAAGGCGTCCACCTCCCCTTTGGTCAGATCACGGCCGGGTTTCACCTTGATGATGGCCGTGGTGATTTCTCCCAGCCTCAAGCTGGGCAGACCGATCACCGCTGTATCCTGGATTTTTGGATGGCCCATGAGAAAGCTTTCGATCTCAACCGGGTAGATGTTTTCACCACCGGTGATGATTACGTCTTTTTTGCGGTCCACCAGCCAGATGAAGCCCTCGTCATCCTGTCGGGCCACATCACCGGTGAGCAGCCAGCCGTCAATGATGCTTGCCGCCGTGGCCTCGGGGTCATTGTAATATGCCTTCATGACGCCGGGTCCCTTAATAACCAATTCGCCGGGGCGTCCCTGGGGGACCGGGGTCAACCGGTCGTCGACAATCTGAAATTCCCAGTCGAAACCGGGGACACCGATGGCACCCACCTTGTGCATGTTTTCCATTCCCAAATGGATGCAGCCGGGGCCGGTGCTTTCCGTGAGGCCGTAGTTGGTGTCGTACTGGTGCTTGGGGAAAATTTTGCGCCACTCTTTAATCAGGCTCGAGGGGACCGGCTGTGCGCCGATATGCATGAGTCGCCACTGGTCCAACTGGTAGTTTTTTAATTTCAGTTCACCGCTTTCGATGGCAAACAGCAGGTCCATAGCCCAGGGGACAAGCAGCCAGACGATGGTCACCTGTTCCTCGGAGATGGCTTCTACAATCCATCGGGGCTCGATGCCTTTGAGAATGACTGCTTTGGCCCCGACGATAAAATTGCCGAACCAGTGCATCTTGGCGCCCGTGTGGTACAGGGGCGGGATACACAAAAAGTTGTCCGCGTGGGTCTGGTTGTGGTGACGGTTTTCCGCATAGCAGGCGTGCTCCAGGTTACGGTGGGTCAGCCGGATGGCCTTGGGGGCGCCGGTGGTGCCGGAGGTGAAGTAAAGGGCTGCGTCGTCACAGATTTCAATGGGAACGTTTGGGTCGATGGCCTGATGATCGGCAATCAGCCCGTCCAGTGGTTCCGCCCACACGGGGCGTTTTTGCTCCGGGCCCGCAAAAATGAAGATCCGGACGCTGCTTTCGATTTCAGTCCGGATCTCCGTTACCCGGTTGATGAATTCCTCACCGAAGATAAAGGCCTTTGCTTCGGCGGTGCGGGTGCAGTTGGCGATCGTTTTGGCCACGAACCGAAAATTCAAGGGCACTGCCCAGGCACCTGTTTTCAAAATCCCGAAATAGGCGGGCAACCATTGAATTCCGTTCATCATTAGATGGACAACACGATCCCCTTTTTTAATTCCCCCGGCCATCAGTGCCTGGGCAATGGCATTGGCCTGGTCGTCGAAGGTTTGCCAGGTGATCTCGGCCCGGCTGTTTTTTTCCGGTTCCCGTTCGATGAGGGCGGTCTCCCGGCCGTACATTCTGGCGTTTCGGGATAGGATTTCGGTAATCAGCATGATGGATATCCTTGCATGGGTGATGCGCCGGTTTGGCGCCGCAGGTGTCCGTTGCCAAGCAGGGGGCAATAACAGAATGCCGACGGATGGTCAAGGCAACTGGGTTGACCGACTATGGCAATCGCACCACCAATTGGTGATCCAAACGTTCGATCCCGATTCGGCTCGTGCGAATGTCAAATGAACAAACAAAAAAGGTTTGCCGTCAGCCGTTTGATTCTTTAGACTGATATTCGACGCACCATTGGTAGAAAGAGGCGGCTATGCTGGTCTTTGACGGCACTTACATGTTGGAACGAAAAGAGGACCCCGGGGCGAGTCCGGCCCATGCCTGCGCCTGGCGGGTGAAAATCATCGATTTTTCATCCGGTGATTCCAGCCATCCCCACATCCGTCCTTATGCCCTGCTGGCGGATCGCAAGGCGGGGGGCATCTTCGAAACCAGTTGCGCCGAAAGCCTGGGAAAGCGGATTTGCAGAGATTTTGATCTCCATGTGCCTGACATACTATGGATCGAAGCGTTTCCCGACCTTCCCGGGGTGCTCTACGTGGCTGTTTTTACACCCCTGTACCGAGATACGACCATCGACTATACCGTTACCTGGCGGCCCATTTTGGAAAATGAGCGTGCCGCCGTGGCCCCCTGGTGCTGACGCGCGTCTGATTGGTCATTTGTCGTCTGCGGAAAATTTGGGTTGAATGTTTCACCGGTTTTCACTAAAATGCGCCTTCGACAAAAGGCCGCCGGCCGATTTGTTCATTTCCATGGCCATGATTGGCAATTATCGCTGAAAAGGGATCGTTGGTTTGCCGCGGGCATCGTGTCCGGGGGCGAATCCATTTACGGTGGCGCAACGGGGTGATGATGATTTTTTAACTATCAAAACAAGGAAGCACGCCATGAAGGTGCTGGTCAGTGACAATCTGGGTGAAGATGGGATTCGTATGTTTCAGGACGCCCCCGGTATTGAGGTGGATGTGAAGACCGGTCTGGAACCGGAGGCGCTGAAAGCCATTATTGCCGATTACGACGCCCTGGTGATTCGAAGCGCCACCAAGGTAACCGAAGACCTTTTGCAGGCGGCCATGCGAATCAAGGTGGTTGGTCGGGCAGGCATCGGTCTGGACAATGTGGATATTCCGGCGGCCACCCGTCGCGGGGTGGTGGTGATGAATACCCCCACGGGCAACGTGGTAACGACGGCGGAGCACGCCATCGCCATGATGCTGGCCCTGACCCGCAACATCCCCATGGGAACCGCATCCCTGCGGGACGGCCGGTGGGAGAAGAAAAAGCTCCAGGGGCGGGAAATCTTCAATAAGATGCTGGGCATCATCGGATTCGGAAAGATCGGCGCCATCGTTGCGGACCGGGCCCGGGGGCTGAAGATGAACGTGATCATTCACGACCCCTTCGTGACCCCGGAGCAGATTCAAAAGGCGGGCTTCGAAAGCGTGGACCTGGACACCTTGTATCAGCGGGCCGATTATATCACCGTGCATGTGCCCATGTTGAAAAATACCATCGGGATGATCGATAAGACGGCCTTTGAAAAAATGAAAACCGGGGTGATGGTCGTCAACTGCGCCCGGGGCGGCATCGTGAATGAAAGCGACCTTCACGATGCCGTTGTCGCCGGCAAAGTCGCCGGAGCGGCGCTCGATGTATTTGAGACCGAACCGCCGGGGCAGTCCCCCCTCATCACCCACGAACGGGTGGTCTGCACGCCCCACCTGGGGGCCTCCACCCGGGAAGCCCAGACCAATGTGGCCGTGGCCATCGCTGGTCAGATCATCGATTTTCTAACCGCCGGTACGGTGGTCAATGCGGTGAACATGCCCTCGGTGACCGGTGAAGTGCTGGAAAAGATCGGCCCCTACCTCACCCTGGCCGACCGCATGGGGTGCCTCCAGGCCCAGTTGGTCCGAGGCCCCATCAAGGAGGTGGTTGTTGAATTTCATGGTGATTTCAAAGATCTCGACCTTTCTCCCGTGTCCACGGCCGTTCTAAAAGGCATCCTGACGCCGGTGGTCAAGGACGACGTGAATTTTGTCAACGCCCATGTCATGGCCAAGCAACGGGGCATCAAGGTGACCGAGACCAGCAGCGCCGAGTCGGACTACTATGTGAACCAGATTACCGTTCGGGCGATCACCACCGAGATGGAAAGCTTGGTGTCCGGCACGATTTTCGGAAAAAAGGACCCGCGGATCGTCAAGATCGACAAGTTCCGGCTGGAGATGATTCCCCACGGCCACATGGCCTTGATCCAAAATGTTGACAAGCCCGGCTCGATCGGTGAGATCGGCACCGTCCTGGGCCGATACAAGATCAACATCGGCAGAATGCAGGTGGGCCAGGAGGAAGAGGGGGATCGCAACATCATTTTCTTGACCACCGACACCCCGATCCCCGAGGATGTGGTGCAGGAAATGCGGTATCTCTCTCTGGTTAAGACCGTTACGCCGCTGGAATTTTGACGGGTTCGTAAAAAATTCGATATCTGCGTTACACCTCATTCCTCAGGATTCGCAAGCCTTGATTTCGGACTTTTTACGAGTGTATCGGTTTTAGCTGTTTCTATCTTTGAAAGGAGCCTTCGTCATGACAGACGAAAAGCAGGAAAACACCGGCACGGCAGATCGGGACGACCAAAAGAAAGCCACGGAGACATCACCCCTGCCATCCATCAACTTCGCCACCTTTATTTTTTCGCTGAACTCATCGGCCCTGGTTCAATTGGGCATGATGGAAGACCCGATGACCGGTGAAAAATCTTTGAATCTGCCGCTGAGCAAGCAGACCATCGACATCCTTTCCATGCTGGAAGAAAAGACACGCGGGAACTTGGATTCCAACGAGGCAGCGATGCTCAGGAATATCCTTTACGACCTGCGGATTCACTACGTGAAAGAGAAAACGTAGTGGCACGCGTCCGGTATCTGCCATCCCTATGGTTAACATAAAAGCACCGGCCAAGATCAACTTGTTTCTTCGTATCACCGGTAAACGCCGCGACGGGTATCATGACCTGTATTCGCTCGTGTGCCCGTTGGCTCTGTACGATACCATTTCCCTGGATTTCGGCGGAACGGGAATATGCGTTACCTGCGCCCATCCGGGGGTTCCCGAAGATGGGTCCAACCTGGTGGTCCGTTCGGCTCGCCTGTATCTGGAGGCCGCCTTGGTGGACGATGCACCTCCGGTTTCCGGTTTGACCATCCATATTGAAAAAAAGATTCCCGTGGGGGCAGGGCTTGGCGGCGGCAGCAGCGATGCCGCCGCCGTGTTGACGGCCTTGAACAACTATTTCGCACAGCCCCTCTCAACGCCGGAACTGATGGCCCTGGGCGCCCGCATCGGCGCCGATGTTCCCTTTTTTATCTTCGATGGTCCGGCGTTGGCCACCGGAATCGGCGACCGGCTCCAACCCTTTCCCTATCTGACGCCATGGACGGCGCTGCTGGTTTATCCGAACGAGGTGGTATCCACCGCCTGGGTATACAAAAATCTGAATTTAAGATTGACAAAGGACGAAAAAAAACTTAGTAAATTCCACTTTGATGGCCGATTTTTCAATGTCGATGAACATTTGGTCAACGATTTGGAGTCGGTGACCGAAATGGCATTTCCGGTCATCAAAGCGATTAAGCGTTTGCTGCTGGCACATGGAGCGGCCGGGGCCATGATGTCCGGCAGTGGCTCGACGGTGTTCGGGCTGTTTGCGGACCCCCAACGGGCCATTTCAGCGCGCACAGCCTTGTGTAACAATCAGCAAAGTCAAAACTGGACGCTTTTTATCGCGGATCTACTGATCTAAGGGTCGATTGTTGCCGGAGTCTGGACTTAGGCACCGGCATTTTTCTGCTGGGGCGTCGTCAAGTGGCAAGACACAGGATTTTGGTTCCTGCATTCGGAGGTTCGAATCCTCCCGCCCCAGCCAACAACAACATCATCACACAGGAGTCGCGTTTAGAAAGTGACAACAAAAAAGCCAAATTTCTGTATTTTTACGGGTAATTCCAATCCGGATCTGGCGGATAAGATTTGTGAATACCTGGAGAGGCCCCTGTGCGGAGCCATCGTACAACGCTTTAGCGACGGTGAAATCCGGATTGAAATCGATGAGAATGTCCGGGCCAAAGACGTCTTCCTGGTTCAATCCACCTGCGATCCGGTCAATGATAATCTGGTCGAGCTGCTGCTCATGGTGGATGCCCTAAAACGGGCCTCGGCCCGTCGGATTACCGCCGTCCTTCCCTATTACGGCTACGCCCGTCAAGACAAAAAGGTGGCGCCACGGGTTCCCATCAGCGCCAAGCTGGTCGCCGACTTGCTAACCACGGCCGGTGCCACCCGTGTGATCACCATGGATCTGCATGCCGGTCAGATTCAGGGCTTTTTTAACATTCCCGTGGACAACCTTTATGCGGCGCCGGTGCTTTTGAAATACATCAAAGCCAACTTCGATAAAGGCTTGGTCATCGTATCGCCTGACGCCGGCGGTGTGGAGCGGGCCCGCGCCTTTGCCAAGCGCCTCGATGCCGGACTGGCCATTGTCGACAAGCGGCGGTCGGCACCCAACCAAGCCAAGGCCATGGCGGTGATCGGCGACGTGAAAGACAAGACCGTCATCATTCAGGATGACATGATCGATACCGCCGGTACGCTAACCGAAGCCGTGAACGCGATTGTCGAACGGGGGGCGGGGGAGGTCCATGCCTGTTGCGTCCATCCGGTACTCTCCGGCCCCGCTGTGGACCGGATCAATGCCTCTCCCATTACCAGCATCGTCTGCACGGATTCAATCCCGCTGAACAAAAAGGCAGCGACCTGTAATAAAATCAAAGTGCTTTCCATCTCCGACCTTGTGGGGGAAGCCATCATCAGAAGCTACACCGGGGATTCGGTAACGTCCCTGTTCGTGTAATATTCTTTAAGGAGGAAATGATCTTTGGAAATAATGAATCTGAAAGCAAGCCAACGGGATGCCGTGGGAAACGGCCCTTCAAGGGTTCTGCGGCGGGATGGCAAAGTGCCAGCCATTTTGTACGGTCCCAAAACCGAACCGATTAAGCTGGCCATCGACAAGCTGAATCTCGATCCCATATTCAAATCCGGCGCCGTGGCCCAGAAATTGTTAAAATTGGAAATCGAAGGGGTCGACGGTGCCCGCAACGTCATGATCAAAGAGATGCAGAAGCATCCCGTCTCCCGCAACTTGCTCCACCTGGACCTCTATGAGGTGACCATGGACAACAAGATCAAGGTCATGGTTCCCGTGGTGGTCACTGGCAAGAGCGCCGGTGTGGAGATGGGCGGCATGCTGCAGATTATCCGTCGGGAGTTGGAAGTGTTCAGTCTGCCCGATCGGATTCCCGAAAATGTCACCATCGATATCACCGATCTGGATATCGGTGACTCGTTTCATGTTGAAGACCTCCAACTGGAAGGAGATATCGAGATCTCTGCCGAGGTGAACTTCACAATTCTGACCATCCTCGCCACGAAGGCCGAAGAAGAGGAAGTGGAAGGTGAGGATGAGATGGTTGAAGAGGGCGCTGAAGGCGCCGACGCGGCAGAAGAAACGACAGCCGAGTAGCCTTGCCGATTTTGCCGGCGTAGCCGAAAAAAGACTGCGCCTGATCGTCGGCTTGGGAAATCCGGGCGCGACCTATGCGTCGACTCGGCACAACATCGGTTTCATGGTTGTCGACCGGTTGGTACGGGAATACGGGCTGAGCGGTTGCATTAGTCGGATCGATGTCGCGCTCGCCCAAGGGCATATTGCCGGCATTCCGGTGGTGGCGGCCAAGCCGCTGGCTTATATGAACCGGTCCGGCGAGCCGTTGGGCGACTTCGTTCGAACCCACGGGGTTCAATGTGAGGATATGGTCGTCATCCACGATGACATTGACCTTGCTTATAGTAGAATAAAAATAAAAGAGAAAGGGGGGGATGGCGGACACAATGGACTGAGGTCCCTGATTGACGCCCTGGGGACCGAAGAATTCGTAAGGGTGCGAATGGGCGTCGGGCGGCCTGAAGTCGGTATTGGGGTGGTGGAATACGTTCTGGGGGAGTTTGATTTGATGCAACAATCAACGCTGGAACCCTTTCTGACACTGGCCGTCGAGGCCGCTGAAGGGATTCTTTGTGAGAGTGCAAAGGAAGCCATGAATCGGTTTAACAGGAAACCTTGATTTTACGCTAAACACTGAATGGAGGAAAGAATGGACGTTGTAATGAACAACATACCGCTCGTTTGTACGTTGGTCGGTGTTGCTGGTGTACTGTTCGCGATTATCCTCGCAGGTGTCGTTAAGGCCGCACCTGCCGGAGATGAGAAAATGCAGGAGATCGCCAAGGCCATTCAGGAGGGCGCTATCGCCTACCTGAACCGGCAGATGAAGAGCATGGGAATTGCCGGCATCATCATTTTCGCCATTATTATTGCCACCATGGGCGCCAAGACCGCCATAGGGTTTTTCATTGGCGCCATCGCCTCGTTTGTGGCCGGTTATGTCGGCATGCGGGTCTCCGTGCTGGCCAACGTGCGCACGGCTGAAGCTGCTAAAAAAGGGATGGCTGCCGGTTTGTCCATGGCCTTCAAGGGCGGCAGCGTCACCGGCATGATCGTTGCCGGCCTGGCGCTGACCTCCGTTGCCGGTTACTATACCGCCACGCATGATATCATTGCCCTGGTCGCTCTCGGTTTCGGTGGCAGCCTGATCTCCATCTTCGCCCGTCTGGGTGGAGGGATCTTCACCAAGGGCGCCGACGTGGGCGCCGACCTGGTGGGTAAGGTCGAAGCCGGTATCCCCGAAGACGACCCCAGAAACCCCGCCACCATCGCCGACAACGTGGGCGACAACGTGGGCGACTGTGCCGGCATGGCCGCCGACCTGTTCGAGACCTATGCCGTCACCGCCGTGGCCGCCATGCTGGTCGGCTCCCTGCTGTTCCCCAAATCACAAATGGCTGTGGAGTTTCCGCTGATCCTTGGCGCCATCTCCATTATCGCTTCCATCATTGCCATCTTCTTTGTCCGCCTGGGCAGTGGCGGTTACATCATGGGCGCCCTCTACAAAGGGATGTTCGGCTCCGCCATCATCGCCGCCGTCGCCTTCTACTACGCCTGCATGAATTTCATGGGCGACCTGGGTGATCTTGCCGCAATCAATATCTACTACTGTACGCTGATCGGCCTGGTGCTGACGGTCGTGATCGTTATCATCACTGAGTTCTACACCGGCATCTACAGCCCGGTGAAGGGCATTGCAGAAGCTTCCACAACCGGTCACGGCACCAACCTCATCGCCGGTCTGGCCGTATCCATGCAGGCCACCGCCGCGCCGGTACTGGCTATCTGTCTTTCCATTTTGCTGTCCTACAACTTTGCCGGGTTGTACGGCATCGCAATGGCGGCCATGTCCATGCTCTCCATGACCGGTATGGTCATCGCCATCGATGCCTACGGTCCCATCACCGACAATGCCGGTGGTATCGCTGAAATGGCTGGAATGGACGAGAGCGTCCGTGCCGTTACCGATCCCCTGGACGCGGTCGGCAATACCACCAAGGCCGTTACCAAGGGTTACGCCATCGGTTCCGCCGGTCTGGCCGCCCTGGTGCTGTTCTCCTGCTATGTCATGGAGTTCCAGATTCATGGTGGCAAAGAAGCCATTGCCTTCGATCTGTCCGACGTCAACGTTATTATCGGTCTCTTCATCGGGGGCCTGCTGCCGTACCTGTTCGCTTCCATCGCCATGAAGGCCGTCGGAAAAGCCGGCGGTGCCGTGGTCGAGGAGGTGCGCCGTCAGTTCCGTGAAATTCCGGGCATTATGGAAGGTACGGCCAAACCGGATTACGGCGCATGTGTGGACATCGTCACCAAGTTTGCTCTTAGAGAGATGATGATTCCCGCGTTGCTGCCCGTGGTGGCTCCCCTGCTGGTTGGTTTTTTGCTGGGCAAAGTCGCCCTCGGCGGCCTGCTCATCGGCTCCATCCTCACGGGTGTGTTCGTGGCCCTGTCCATGACCACCGGTGGCGCTGCATGGGATAATGCAAAAAAATATATCGAAGACGGCCACCTGGGCGGCAAGGGCTCCGATGCCCATAAGGCCGCCGTTACCGGCGATACCGTGGGCGATCCTTACAAAGATACTGCCGGCCCGGCAGTCAACCCGATGATCAAGATCCTCAATGTTGTGGCCCTACTGATGGTTCCGTTCCTGATGTAGTCCCAACTGCGGCTTGATCCGCAACGATTGTTTGTCTTAAAGGATTGGCGCCGGCCGGCGCCAATCCTTTTTTTATTGATTATTGGCGGGTTCAGTGGTACGTTCCGCCACTCCATATGGTTGTTGTTCGCTTTTCCCCTATCAGGCGGGGGGTATCACGAGCGGAATTCAAGATTACGTGGGTCGCCTGTAAGTCCCGGTTCTTACAACGGGAACACAACCTACATGCAAGTTGGTTTTAACCCCAGGACAGTGGTACCCACATGGCAGATAAATCGGACAATGACGTTGCTAATGGCTCCTCCGCACCTCCCAAAGAATTCAAAGTTGGTGATCTTGCCGTATACCCGGCTCATGGTGTCGGTCGCATCGAAGCCATAGAAACAAAGGTCGTCAACGGTGAGGAGAACGACTTTTACATCATGAAGGTGATCGAAAATGCAATGGTGATCATGATTCCTACCTGGAATGTGGATTCGGTCGGATTGCGGGATGTTATCCGGGAAGAGGACATCCCAAAGATTCTTGACGTGATGCGTTCCCGGAAGGAACAGCCCATGGATAACCAGACCTGGAACCGTCGCTATCGTGAATATATGGAGAAGATCAAAACCGGTTCGCTTTTCGAGGTGGCCGAGGTTTTCAGGGATCTGTCTCTGCTGAAGATGACCAAAGACCTCTCGTTTGGGGAACGCAAACTTTACGACACCGCCCAGAACCTTCTCGTCAAAGAGCTGTCCACTGCCCAGAACAAAAACGAAAATGCCGTTATCCAGGAGATCGAGATGCTGTTCAAATCCGATGCGGCCTGATCCTTTCACCCATGTCCAATCCGCCTTCGTCTTTCACCTTCGGTGTGCGACACGTGCAGGCGGCGGTCCGTTTGGACGCCCTGGTGGCCTCCGAAATTGACCACTGCTCACGCTCATTTGCCGCCACACTGATCCGGCAAGGATGCATTACTGTTGACGGTTCGGCCAAAAAACCTGCCTACCCGGTAAAGGCTGGAGAGACCATTTCGGGCAGGATCGCTCCTCCTGAGACCTCGAGTTTCTTACCGGAAGACATTCCCCTTCGGATAATCTATGAGGACGCTGAATTACTGGTGGTGAATAAGGCGCCCGGGATGGTGGTGCACCCGGCTCCGGGCCACCGAACTGGAACCATGGTCAATGCCCTGATGCACCACTGTTCGGATCTGACGGGTATTTCCGGCAACTTGCGACCGGGTATCGTCCATCGGCTGGACAAGGATACTTCCGGTGCCCTGGTGGTGGCCAAGAACAGCCGATCCATGCACCACCTGACGGTCCAGTTCAAATCCCGAGAAGTGCGCAAATATTATCTGGCACTTGTTTTCGGTATCCCGCAAAGCGACGCCGGCACCATCTCTTTTCCCATCGGGCGCCATCCGGTAGACCGTAAAAAGATGTCAATAAACACGCGCACGCCACGCTCGGCACTGACCCACTGGCGGATAAAAGAACGCTTCATCGGGGCAAGTCTGCTGCAAGTGGATATCCGTACCGGCCGCACCCATCAGATTCGGGTGCATTGCCAACTCATGGGCCACCCGGTGATCGGAGACCCGGTTTACGGCAACCGGGGGGCCCGCAAATGTTTGGCCGATGCCTCTGACTCAATGGCCCGGGCCGAAAAAACCGTGGACCGTCAGATGCTGCACGCCAAACGGTTGGAGATCACCCATCCAGTCAGTGACGAACCGCTGGCCGTGGAGGCGCCGCTTCCTGCGGATATGGCCGCCTTGATTGATCGATTCAGGAAAATATCAGTCTGACTATAAAAATCTCGCGTACGTGCCACGGTTTATTCCATTCAATAAGAGGGTTAGGCAGTGATGTGCCTAACCCTTTTTTAGTGCCGGAGTCATCTATTCGTGAACCAGGAGAAAAACAATGGAGAAACGCAGATACCTGCCAGGCGTAGCCACCCTCGGATACGAAAAGAAAATATGTGTGGGTAAAGGGGGTTTCCGTTGAAACCGCGTATCGGCATCGCCTTTGGTGGAGGCGCGGCTAGGGGGTTCTCCCATATCGGGGTTCTGGAAGCTCTGTCTGACCAAGGTGATGAGCGGCTCATGCCCCAATTGATCGCCGGAACCAGCGTCGGAAGCATCATGGGCGCTTTGTATGCCGGCGGCCTGAGTGTCGACGCCATAAAGCGCGCAACAAAAAAAATCGTATGGTCGCGGGAGGTGGTTGATGTCTCAAAATCCATAACAGATACCCTGCACCATCTAACCGGCTCTGTATTGCCCGGCAGCATCGGAGAATGGCTGAAAGATAGGATGCCGGTTGAATTCGATCAAAGCCGTGGTGGATTTTTGAGTTCCAAGGGATTGGTACACTGGATCAACCGGCTGATCAATCCCAAAAAATCCTTCCAAGACCTCGAGAAAAAACTGGCCATCGTTGCCTCTGAAATCGAAAAGAAAGAACGGGTGATATTCACCTCCCCGGAGATGGGCAAGTGTATCGAGCGATATATCGCCGCCCACCCGAGTCGTCTCATCAAAACCCGTATTGTCGACAGTTGCCCATTGATATCGACAGCGGTTCGATCAAGCTGTGCCGTCCCGGTTATTTTTGAAAACGTCAGAAGCGAGGATCTTCGTCTCGTGGATGGGGGCATTGTCGACCAGGTTCCGGTTGAGATCGTTAGAGCAATGGGCGCCGACATCGTGATCGGTGTCGGTCTGGGATTTGCAAAATTTTTCGAAAAGCCAAACCGAGCGTATCAATTGATTTCGAATGTATTGGAAGTGATGAGTAGGGAGGGGATCGCGCATTCACTTTCAATGGCCGACATCGCTGTTGAAATACCCGGTATCGAAAAAACCAGTCTGATTGACATGGCGCAGCGTGACACGTTCATCGCAAATGGCAAAGCGGCGATGAAAGCGAAGATTCAGGATCTGATACGAATGGTTGACGATTTCGAGGGTAACGATGAATACGTTTAGTGGGGGCCGATAAGTTATTCGACCAAGAAGGGACTCCCATAATTATTTGAAAGGTTTCATGAAAGCTTCGAACGAAATAATCGCCAAGAGAGGTCGAAAGATAAAGATCCTCGCCGTTTATATAGGAATCTTCCAATTTCTTTTAAATCCGGTGGCCTATGCGAGCAAAACCGTGAAAGTCGGGATCTATAACAATAAACCACTTGTTTGTGTGAATGATGTCGGCCGCCCCGAGGGTATATTTGTTGATTTTCTGGAGCATGTGGCCGTAACTGAGCAATGGGACCTGACCTTTATTTTTGGAACCTGGTCGGATTGCCTGGATCGGCTGGAATCCGGTGAAATTGATCTGCTGCCAGCGATTGCCTATTCAAAAGTGCGAGCGAAGAAATTTAATTTTACCTATCAAACGGTGATGAATAACTGGGGACAGGTGTTTGTTGCAAAAAATTTCAAAATTGCTTCGGTTCTGGACTTGGATTTAAAAAAGATAGCCGTTAAGATGGACGATATCCACCTGCAAAGAATGCGTACGGAATAAGATCCTTTTTATAACCAAACCCTGAACAACTGAGGGGGTCATCGGTTCATTTGTCAAAAACCGTGATGAAATTGGTGTCCAATGTAGCCGAAGCGATGCCAAATGGCGGTAGGATTACCATAACGAGCCGAAACCTCAACTTGGATGCTTCTGTGATCGAAGGTGCCGATGTCCAAACCCGGGAATACATTCTGTTTGAAATTTCAGACAATGGAATGGGTATTTCAAATGATAACCTGAAAAAAATCTTCGAGCCGTTTTACATGAAAAAAGTAATGGGAAAAAGTGGTACGGGGTTGGGCCTGGCGGTACTTTGGGGAACGGTCATGGATCACCATGGCTATATTGACGTTAATAGCGATGGTAATAATGGTTCAAATAATCTATTTAATGAGTAAAACCAATTGGATTGCCCGGGCCGGCAAAGAGTAAAGACCGCATACGTAGACTTTTAAAGATTGCCTTATCCCCCTGTGGGAAGAGAAGCCCACACGGAGAGACCGATGACACTTCCGGCATGCATTCTCGATGCGATGCGTCTATAGTTAGTGTCCTTGGAAATAATAAAACCCACAGAGATGGCGCAGGATTCTTGTTTGTGTTCAAGGCGTGTCGATGGTTGCATACTGGTTGTATGTGGCCATCGACGCAACGCAGAACGCGGGCAAAAGGAGAAGTAAGATTGTGGATTTTATTATTTCCAAGGCCCTTAAGTCCGTGCTTTAAATTTCCCGGCCACTTGGTTCACCGATAGGCTTATACGAGCAAGATAAAACGGAGAAAAAATGATCCGAAAAAAAAACAGTTTTATCAAACTCATTCGAATATGGGGAATCATTTTTTTGATAGCGCTTGCGAGTATCATTATTGCCATTGATATTGTCACCTCCTATCGAAATTTCAATTATCGTGTTGATAAAATGCATACTGATTACCTTGAACAGCAGAAACAGATGATCAAGCGTGAAGTTGAGCACGTTGTTGATATGATTAACTATGAAAAATCGCAAAGCGAGACATTGAAAAAAACTAATATTAAATCAATGGTATATGAAGCGTGCAGAATCGTTCAAAATGTCTATGAGAAAAACAAGGAGTTGAGAAGTGATGCCGAGATACAAAAAATGATTGTGGATGTATTAAGGCCTATTCGTTTCAATGATGGTAGCGGATATTTTTTTATTGATTCATTATCAGGCGAAAATATTCTTTATCCCACGCATCCTTCTTTTGAGGGTAAAAATATTATCAATTTACAGGATTCCAGAGGTGAATATGTTGTAAAAAAAGAGTTTGAATTGCTGAAAAAACATGGCGAGGGATTTGTAACCGACTATTGGTCAAAACCGGATACGGATTCCACAAAAGATTTTAAAAAAATTACATTTGTAAAATTATTTAAGCCTTACAACTGGTCAATAGGCACCGGGTTATATGTGGATGTTATTGAAAAACAGATAAAAGCAAGATTGATGGGTCAGATTAACAATATCCGTTTTGGCAAAAACGGATATATGTTCGTTGACGATTGGCGAGGGGTGTCGATCGCACATGGTGCGCAACCTGATCTTATCGGCACGGATATGTGGGAGTATGAAGATAGCAGAGGCACCAAAACAACACAGAGCCTTATCGTTGCTTCAAAAAAGAAAGCCGGTGGTTATGTCTCCTACTGGTGGCGAAAACCGGATACAGGAAAAGAACGTCCAAAAATTGCTTACGCAAAAGGAGTGCCTGAATGGGAATGGTGTGTTGCCACAGGCGTATATTCAGATGATGTGGAACAGGATATTGCAATCTTGCATGCGGCACTAAATGCGCAGACAAAAACGAAGATTCTTACATTCATCATAATTGTTGTCACGCTATTTGCGCTGTTTTACATTTTATTCAACTGGTTGAGTAATCGATTAAGAAAAGATCTTAATCTGTTTGCCTTATTTTTTGGTCGGGCTGCTTATTCTGACAAAAAAATTAATCGGCAAACCGTTCAATTTATTGAATTTGACCAAATGGCAGCGTACGCCAACAAAATGCTCCAAGACAAAATACAAGCCCAGCAAGACCTGCAGGATGAAAAAGAGCAACTTTTCGTAACCCTGCGTTCCATTGGTGACGGGGTTATCACAACTGATACGTCAGGCAAAGTTGAACTGATGAACAAGGTGGCGGAACTACTGACCGGCTGGAATCAGGATGATGCCGCAGGTAAAATGCTTCCGGAGGTGTTCAATATTATCAATGAAGAGACCCGGGAAACAGTTGAACATCCTGTAGATACAGTACTGACAAAAGGCAGTATTGTCGGGCTTGCAAATCATACTATCCTTATTTCAAAAGATGGAACAGCGTATAATATTGCCGATAGTGCTGCTCCAATCAGGGATATAAAAAGCAATATCTGCGGCGTGGTGCTTGTTTTCAGGGATGTGACGGAACAATTAAAAACAGACGAAGAACTTTTTAAAATCAGAAAACTGGAATCTGTCGGTGTGCTGGCGGGTGGCATTGCTCATGACTTTAATAATATACTCACAGGGCTGTTTGGGAACATTGAGCTTGCGAAAATGAAGCTTTCCAAAAGCCATGAAGCCTATTCTAATATTGAAACCGCTAATCAGGCATTGGAAAGAGCGACCCATCTGACGAAACAGCTTCTGACCTTTGCCAAAGGCGGTGATCCCATACTGGAAGCGGTAAGTTTGCAACAGGTTGTTCAAACATCAGTATCGTTCAATTTGAGCGGCAGTAATGTAAAAGCGCATCTTAACCTGCCTGATTATTTGTGGCAGATAAAAGCGGATGAAGGACAAATCAGCCAGGTAATCGCAAATCTAACCATAAATGCAAAGCAAGCCATGCCCGATGGAGGCAATATCTATATTGAAGCGGAAAATATTAAAGACTATAATGAAAGCACGGCGCGGCATTTATCAGGGGATTTTGTCAAGCTCAGCATACGGGATAAAGGGATCGGCATCTCTGCAAAACATGTGGAGAGAATATTTGACCCTTATTTCAGCACCAAGCAGACCGGCAGCGGCCTGGGCCTAGCAACCGTCCATAGTATTATAGCCAGACACAACGGACACATTCGCGTTGTTTCCAAACCTGATATCGGAACAATTTTTACTATCTTTCTACCGGCCGAGAAGTCTTCCCATAAACCGGCAGCCACGACTCATCCGGATCCGGCTGAAAAACCAGTGCCTGCATCCGGACATATTTTGATATTGGATGACGAAGAAATGGTCAGGAATGTCTCAGCGAAAATGCTAGAAACTTTTGGATATACAGTCGATTTTGCAGTTGACGGGAAAGAGGCAATGGAAAAATATATCTCTTCTCATAAAAGCGGCAATTCCTTTGATATTGTGATTATGGATTTAACCATCCCGGGTGGCATGGGCGGTAAAGAAGCCGTCAACAAACTTCTTGCCATTGATCCCGAGGCAAAGGTTATTGTTTCCAGCGGTTACTCCACAGATCCAGTTATGGCCAATTACAGTGAGTATGGATTTAAAGGAAGGCTCGTTAAACCGTTTCAGATGAAGCCCTTAAAAACAGAAATATGTAGAGTGATGGAGGCTGAATGAATGGAATAGCCCAAGTATGCTAATGCAGCCGATGAAAAAACGTGCGGCTGATTAGCGCTGATAAAGTGTTCCAACGTAGGTTTTTAACGGATCTTCC
>JGI24023J19991_10000436_pt1 | contig 32447 bp, 29 predicted proteins | sample Cruoilmetagenom1_FD_19991 | JGI IMG/M metagenome (IMG submission 19991)
TTTCGACAATTCACTATCTGAAACTTCGGATTTTAAGTAATTATCGATTAAATCTTTATCTCCTCCAAATAAACTTTCTACATAATCTTGATAGGTAGTATTGTGTTCTTTTAACCAATTTTTCAAATATGCTTCAGAAGCTTCCATGCCATCACTCTTTTCTATGGACAATAAAATTTCATATAATTTAATCACTTCCTCTTTTACAAATTGTGGCACTGCTTTTCGACGGGCGTAATAACCAATGATATTTTCTTCATCATCGCGCAAGGCATGAAAATTGGTAATCACCCAATAATGACGGCCATCCTTTGCCAAATTCTTGATAATGGCACGCATATCGTGTCCTTGGTCGAGTTGTTCCCAAAGCAGTTTGAAAATAACTTTTGGCATATCGGGGTGGCGAATAACATTATGTGCTTTACCCAATAATTCCTTTTCTTTATACCCAGCTATCTCTTTAAAATAGTCATTGACAAAACGAATAATTCCTTTTTTATCGGTTCGACTAACAATTGTTTTTTTGGGACTTAGTGTTATTTCAACGTCTTTTGGTGTGGGTTTCATAATAATACGATTTTTTAGTTATTTAGAATGATACAAAATTACGATTTTTTTTATAATCTAATCGTAAAATTTTGTTTGAATTGTCCTTTTCTAAAAAACAAGATTCCAAAATGATAAGTGTCTATACTTTGTTTTACATTTTTATGTCGTTTTAAATCTTGCCATGCTTGCTGCATTTCATCCGACCAGTAAATATCATCCACCATTACAACGGTATCGTTGTGGATGTGTTGTTGTAGTTTTTCAAAATATCGAATAGTCGGTTCATATTGGTGATGTCCATCCAAAAAAATCATATCAAATTTTTGATTGCTTCGGTTTAAATCATCTATAAAATCATCAAATTTTTGATTGTAAACCTCCACATTCTCCAGTTTAAATTTACGCCACATTTTTTTTGCAATATCTGCTATTTTTGAGTCACCTTCTACTGTTATTACATAAGTATTTGGATTTCCCAATGCCATTGCAAAAGCAGATTTTCCCAAGGAAGTTCCCAGTTCTAAAATGCTATTTGGTTTGAAATATTTAGACAATCGATACAAACGTTTCATATCGGCATAGCTACTGCCTGCTACCAGTGCTATATCTCTAAGCCGTCGCGTTGGGGAATGCATTTTTTTACTACCGGCACCAAAGTCTTTCACCAAAATAACTTCTGTATTCTTTAACAATTGTTTATGGTAATGCTTAAGTGTTTTATAATCGCTATATTTTGTTTTGTCATAAAAACACTTGGTTGCCAAATTGTACATAAATGGAGAATGTAATCCGTGTGCATTGACTGACTTTTTTCTAAACGCTAAATATTGTTTTAATTGATACCACATTTTTTTATAAAAACATTATTCATTGCCATCGACATAATCTTGCAAATATTTAAAATTTTTGGTTAAATGCCCATTTTCAGTCATTTTGGCTCGTGCTAAAATACCATCTTTATCGCCGTTGAAAAAAGCGGGGATAATATATTTTTCAAAACTATCACCAAAACCTTCAGAAGCGTCACGGGCAATTTCGTTGGGCAAATTATCCACTGTCATACAAGCAATGGCATCGGGGTGTTTATAATCTACTTCTCTTCCGGTATCTGGATAATAACCATAGATTGGATCGGCAATCGTAGAAGCTTTGATCGTTGTTACAATGGGACCGTCGATATCACAACTGATGTCTCCTACCACTTTTATTTTATTATCGGGGGCTTGCACATGTTCTTTTGTATAAATAAATGGTGCAGCTTGTCCATAAAAATGTCCAGCAATCAATACATCAGCTACTTTGGTAAAACGACCAAAATCGCCTTCAAATAATTGGGGATTTGTAAAAAATTCTTGAAAAACAAATGGGCTTCCATCTTTTCTTTTGGCATACTCGTCTGCATCTATTTGGACATAAACAGGCTCGTTAAATTTTTGGTTTAAAAAATCATGGGTCGATACCTCTTTAACACCCATAGCGTCAAGCATTTCTTTAGCGCCATTGCCTACCCGACCTTTTCCTGTCAAGACAATTTTTACAGCAGCCATCAAGGGTTTAATATCGTTCAATATATTTATTAATGCCGCTTTATCCTTTAAATCAATGGCTCTGGGAATGTCAAAATCACCTGATTTTAAACCATAGGTTCTGATGGTGTTATAAGCGCCTACCACACCTGCATAGTAACCAAAAGCAACCAAACGAATACCCTTTTTATCAACGATTACTTCGTGATCGTACAATTCGATATTTTTGTCGAGAATGGCTTGCAAAAGTTTGCGATTATAGGGTTGTTTTTTATAGGTATGCGAAAAGAAAAAATATTTTTTATTGGAAATCAAATTGTCAATCGGCACTTCTTTTACCCCTAATAACACATCAGCATCAGAGATATCTGTTACAATTGGCAATCCTTGTCCTTTATACTCATCATCATAAAAATCACGAATAACAGAACTTTCTACTACAATTTCGAGTTCTTTAAATTGACTGACCAGTTCCTTGGCTTGATGCGGTGTCAATACGACACGTTTATCAGGCGGATTTTTCCTTTCTTTTATAAGCGCTATTTTCATGTGTATATTATTTTACATTGTTTATTGATAACATATATAACCTTGATAATTATTATTCTGTTTAAATAATAACGCAATCGTAAGGATTTTATATATTTATTATTTTAAATTATTTGTTGACAACACATATTAACCTAGTTAATTATTTTGCTATTCAATTAATAATTCAATTAGTGTTAGCGCCAAAAAAACGAATGCCAAATGTACGATTTTTCATCGAAAAATCAAAGATGATATTTACAAAAAAAAGAGGTGTAAAAATATTACACCTCAATTATTAATATCAAACAATTATTTATTACATTCCTGATCTTATAGCTTCAACCGGGTTGAGTTTGGCAGCTTTCCATGCCGGCAACAAGCCCGCAATAAGTCCAATAACCGATGAAATAACCAAGCCAATAATAACATTTTGAAGGGTTAAATTAATAGTAAAACTATCGGTAATGGCAGCGACTACTTTTGTGCCTACCCAAACCAAAGCAATACCAATAACCCCACCAATTAAGGATAAAAACATCGACTCAAATAAAAATTGCCATAAAATAAAAGCATTTTTAGCACCCAAAGCTTTCTGTATGCCAATTTGATTGGTGCGTTCCTTTACGGACACAAACATAATATTAGCTATTCCAAATGCGCCAATCAACAGTGAGAAAAGTGCCAAAAAACCACCACCAATACGCAATACTTTGGTTAAACTTTCTACTTGTTCTTTTACCGAATTAATATTATTCACAAAGAAATTATCTATTTCGGCAGGCTTTAATTTTCGTTCTATACGCAATTGTATTCTAATCTTTTCAATCAGTTTTTCAATATCAGCAGTCGCTTTTGGTCCCACAATAATAGCTGTAAATGACTTGGTAGGAGATACAATTGTCCGGGCAAAACTATAAGGAATATACACCTTTCCATCATCGGATGAGCCTATGCTCGAACCTTCTTTTTTGATCACGCCAATCACTTTTAATTTTTTACCAAAAACACGAATAATCTTTCCAATTGGATTTTCATTTTCAAACAAAGCCTGTTTGATATCCGCTCCAATTACAATAACCGGCGAGGCATGTTCTTCTTCAAATTTATTAAAAAAACGACCGTCTTCAAATTCTAATTCCTGAATATTTGGAAACTCGGCACCATCTGCAATTAATTCGGCACCCAAAAGGGGTTCTTTGCCCAACACACGCAGTTGTGTAGAAGGCATAAAAATTCTAAAAGTGATTGCCTTCACCTGATCTTTTGGAATTGTTTTTTGCAATAACTTATATTCATCAATCGTAGGAAAAGGGAAATTTTTTCGTTTCCAGCGAGGCACATTAGTATTTGGATCGAAACTAAACTTTGTAACATATAAAGTATTTTGTCCAAATTTATTCATCGAATCCAAGATTGTATGGTTCAAAGCGTCAATGGCTGAAAAAATAGCCACGATTGAAAAAATACCAATCGTTACCCCTAACAAGGACAGTGATGTTCGCAACAAATTGGTACTTAAAGATTTAAGTGCAAATTTTAAACTTTCTATCAATTCAAATATCATTCTATTAAGCCCCATATACGTAAGTATTATATTAAAAATTCAATTTACAAAAAGATTCTATGCTAATGACGAAAAAAACTAAATTTTATTACAAAACATAACTTTTTATTTTATAACTTTGTGCACTTGGGTAAGTAACAAACAAATAAACAATAATATACTGACAAAAATATGGGATTTTTTAATTTTCTCACAGAAGAAATTGCCATTGATTTAGGCACTGCCAACACGCTTATTATTCACAAAGAAAAAGTAGTGGTTGACAGTCCGTCAATTGTAGCAAAAAATATTAGAACCGATGAATTAAAAGCTGTTGGAGAAGAAGCTGCCTTAATGCAAGGAAAAACGCATGAGAATATTAAAATTATTCGCCCTTTAAAAGATGGCGTCATTGCGGATTTTGAAGCTTCTGAAAGAATGATTCAAGAACTCATAAAAAGCATTCCTGCCCTAAAAAACAAATGGTTTCCACCAAAACTAAAAATGATTATTTGTATTCCTTCAGGCATTACAGAAGTAGAAAAAAGAGCTGTACGTGACTCTGCTACCAAAGTAAATGCATCTGATGTATATTTAATTCACGAACCTATGGCAGCAGCCATTGGTATGGGCGTTGATATAGCCAAACCAAAAGGAAGCATGATTATTGACATAGGAGGTGGCACAACCGAAATAGCCGTTATTGCTTTGGGCGGTATTGCCGTTGAAAAATCTGTTAAAATTGCGGGCGATATATTTACTGATGATATCATCTATTATATGCGAACCGAACACAATTTATACATTGGAGAAAAATCTGCCGAAAGAATAAAAATAGAAGTCGGATCTGCCATAAACGAATTGGAAAATCCACCTGAAGACATACCTGTGCAAGGTAGAGATATGCTAACCGGAAAACCCAAACAAATCATTGTTTCATATAAAGAAGTTGCCAAAGCCATTGATAAATCACTATTGCGTGTAGAAGATGCTATTATGGAAACGCTCTCAAAAACGCCACCAGAATTATCTGCAGACATTTATAACTCAGGTATTTATCTAGCTGGAGGAGGTGCTCTTTTACGTGGATTGGACAAGCGAATTTCTAAAAAAACAGAACTTCCTGTCTATATTTCAGAAGATCCATTGCGAGCTGTTGTTAGAGGAACAGGCATTGCCTTAAAATATTTTAAAAAATACAAACCTATTCTACTTAAATAAATTCCACTTGATATAAAGAGGCATTTTGGGTATCTTACAAACTAAACAATGTTCTTAAATGCTAAAGCTGATTCATTTTTTTGTTGAAAAAAAAAGTTTTGTTCTTTTTGTGCTACTCGAGCTAATTGCTTTGATATTAGTTGTTAACAGTCATAATTATGCACATTTAAAATTATATCACTACCAAACCACTATTTCCGGATGGAGCAATGAAAGACTTAATGTTGTTAATCAATATTTTAATTTAAAAAAAGAAAACACAAAATTACTTGAACAAAACACTCTTTTACTAAAAAAAATACAAGACAAAGCATCGCAACAAAAAACATCTTTAATCGGGCAATTTAACTTTATCCCTGCACAAGTCATTAGCAACCAATACACTTTTGACAACAATATTATCTTAATCAACAAAGGAACTATAGATAGCCTTAGACCCGAAATGGGGGTCATTGGCACCCATGGAATTGTAGGAATTATTCAAAATACCGCACCACATTTCTCTAAGGTAATTTCTATATTAAATAAAAATATTAAAATCAACGTCAGTTTAAAAAACACCAATTACACCGGTTTTTTAGAATGGAATTATCAAAATCCAAATAAATTTGATGTAGTCGATATGCCTCAAAATGTTAAACTAAAAATTGGTGACACTATTGTTACGAGCGGCATTTCTAATATATTCCCAAAAAATATTCCCGTAGGAAAAATTACTAATTTTAAAAAAGTTGCCGGACTAAAAAACTATAAAATCAATATTAAAACATTTATGGATATGCGAAATATTAACAATGTATATGTCGTAAATAACAAATACCAAAAGGAAATTGACTCACTTTTAAACAAGACCCATAAAAATCAATGAACATCAACCTAAAAAATATTATATTATTGATTTCTTTCGTGGTTTTACAAATCGTTTGGTTTAACCATATTCTAATATTTGGAAAATATACGCCCATCATTTTTCTTTATCCTATTCTCATGCTTCCTTTGCACAAGAATGAAACAATTTATTTATTGTTATCTTTTTTCTTAGGTTTAATCATCGATTTCTTTTTATTTACAGGAGGTGTATTTGCTTTTACTGCTATATTTGTTTACTATTTTAGAAAAGCTTTTTTTATGTTTACAAAAGAAAATGCCGTGGACATAAAAAATATTCAACCTTCAAAATTAGATTTTGTACAAAAATATATCTACTTCTTTGTATTTATAATGTTAGCTGAATTGCTTATCTATACATTAAATGCTTTTAATATTGAATTGGTTGTTAACAAAATAGGATTTATCTTAGCCAATTCCATGATTAGTTTATTTTTCTTTATATTTATTGATCTAATCTTTTTTAATAATAAAGAACAATAAAAAATATTATTTATCAGATGAAACAAAAAGCCAGTCTTATCGGAATGATAATTGTTTTTATCAGCTTAATTATTTTAGGACGCTTGTTTTACTTGCAAATTATCGATAAAGAATACAAGGATTTAGCTTATAAAAATGCTGTAAAAAAAGAATATGTTATTCCGGAACGTGGATTTATTTATGACAGAAAAGGCAAATTGCTCGTCAGCAATCTATCTGTTTACGACGTGATGGTTATCCCAAAAATGTTAAAATCTTTTGACACAATTGAATTCTTAAACTACACCAATATTACAAAAGAAGCGCTCAAAAAACAACTCAAAAAAGCTAAAAAATATTCTTGGAAATTACCCTCACTGGTCATCTCAAAACGACATAAAGATGAAATTGCCCTATTACAAGAAAAAATATATAAATTTCCGGGATTCTTTATCCAACGTAGGGCCATTCGAAAATACCATACAAAACATGCTGCGAACGTATTGGGTTTTATCAGAGAAGTAAACGAAAAAGAAATAAAAAAAGATCATTTTTATTTACAAGGCGATTTAATTGGAAAAGCAGGCGTTGAAAAATCGTATGAAAAAGAACTTCGTGGCAAAAAAGGTGTTCAGTATTTTTTAACCGATAAGTTTAATCGAAAAACAGGAAAATATAACAAAGGCAAAAACGACACTGTAGCAAAAGTTGGCAAAGATTTACGCCTAACAATAGACATTGATTTACAAGCATTTGGCGACTCGCTTATGACAAACAAACGAGGTGCCATCATCGCAATTGAACCCTCAAGCGGCGAAATTTTAGCATTAGTTACTGCTCCTACTTATGAGCCCTCATTTTTAAGCGGTCGAAACAGTTCAAAAAACTTCAACAAATTATTTCGTGACAAAATAAATAAACCATTGTTAGACAGAGGATTGCAAGGAGAATACCCCCCAGGATCCCCCTTTAAACTCCTCAACGGTCTTATCGGTTTGCAAGAAGGTGTTATTAATATAAATACTTCTTATATTTGTAACCATGGTTTTTATTACGGCAGAAATGGACATATGTATTGTCATTGTGGTGCAAATGGTCGAAAAGTCAGACTGCCTTGGGCAATCACCAAATCTTGCAACACTTATTTCTCAAATACCTATCTAAATATCATCAACAAATATCCAAACCCCCAAGAAGGTATAGATGCTTGGAAAGCACATTTAAGCAAATTCGGACTGGGACAATATCTTCATATCGACCTTCCGGTTGGAAAAAAAGGACTTATTCCGGATAGTAAATTCTATAACCGATATTATCCAAATAACCGTTGGCAAGCAAGCTACACCACATCAAACGGCATTGGTCAAGGAGAGGTCTTGACAACACCCATTCAACTTGCTAATGTAACCACCGCTATTGCTAATAAAGGCTATTATTACACACCACATATTATTAAAAGCATCAATGACGGAAAAGAATCTATCAATCAATTATTTAAACAAAAACATGCTACGGAAATAGACGCAAAATATTTTGATTACATAATCGATGGAATGGCAGATGTCTATAAAAACGGAACCGCCAAATATAGTCGGCTTAAAGATATGGAGTTATGTGGGAAAACAGGAACCAGTGAAAACAAAACAAGAATTAATGGAAAAATTATAAAATTACCCGATCACTCTATTTTTGTAGCATTTGGACCAAAAGAAAATCCCAAAATAGCCTTAGCCGTATTTATTGAAAATGGTGGATATGGCGCTACTATTGCAGCACCAATTGCAACGCTAATGATCGATAAATATATCAATAAAAAAGTATCGCGCCCTGATTTACTAAACAGAATGTTACAAACAGATTTAAACACTGTTTATCAATTAAATAATTATGAGAAATAGTAGAGATGCAGGCATATTAAATTTCGATTGGGTGAGTGTTTTGATTTACATATCACTCGTTTTAATAGGTATCATCAGTATTTACTCTGCTACTTATACTAAACAAGACACCAATATATTACAAACCTTTTACGGCAAACAAAGCTTATGGTTTGCCTTTAGTTTTGTTCTTATATTAATGGTTGGACTTGTCAATATAAAATTTATAAAAAACAACGCATCACTTTTTTATCTAATCGGTATTTTTTTGCTGATAGCCGTACTAATTTTAGGTGTAAACATCAATGGAAACCGCTCTTGGTTTAGAATTGGAAATTTTGGTTTACAACCAGCTGAATTTGCCAAGTTAACCAGCATTTTAGGACTGTCAAAACTATTGACTGAACCCAATTTTGATTTAGGAAAAATTAAAAATATTTTTCAAGCTACATTACTTATTTTAACGCCTATTTTGTTTATTTTAATGCAACCCGATCTTGGTTCTGCCATCATATTTCTATCACTTTTCATTGTTTTGTATCGCGAAGGATTGCATGCTTACTTTTACATATTCATTTTTTTAACGGCACTACTTTTTATTCTAACCATCTATTTTGGGCAAAATAAATTGTTAATAGCTGTCGGCATTTTATTTATGCTATTAAATGCCCTAGGCTACCTTGTTTTTAAAACAAAAGTTTTATTAAAAACAGGTCTTATACTATTTATTTCCGTCTCAAGTATTTTGGCTACGAGCATTGTATTTAACAAAGTACTTAAGCCCCATCAACGAAATCGAATAGAAATTGTATTAAACAAAAAACACGATGACAAGGGCACCGGTTATAATTTAAAACAAGCGCTTATCGCTATTGGCACGGGTGGATTACACGGGAAAGGGCTCTTAAAAGGCACACAAACACAAGGCGATTATATTCCGGAACAACACACTGACTGGATTCTAAGCGTTATTGGTGAACAATGGGGATTTATGGGCACCATGACCGTCGTATTATTATATACCTTTTTATTGTTAAGGCTAATTTTTTTAGCAGAACGACAAAAACAAAAATTTTCTAGAATTTTAGGTTATGGTGTGGTAAGTATTTTATTCTTTCATTACGCTTTAAACATGCTAATGGTAATAGGATTGTTTCCAACCATCGGTATTCCCCTAGCCTTTTTAAGTTATGGCGGTTCATCGCTTTGGGCATTTACCTTGATGCTTTTTATATTCTTAAAATTTGATGCCCACAGAATTGAAGATTGGTAAAATAAAAAATGCCGGCGCAAGCGCCGGCATTTTTTATAAAACTTATCCATTATTTATTGATCCCACCAAACTCTGTCAGCAAAACCAACTTGATCAATATTAGGATTACTATCTACTTCTGCAGTTGGATAAATTGCTCTACGAGGCCATTCTCCATTCATATCAGGATCAGGATCTACAGGCATAGCCAAACCAAGATATACATCGGTAGAAAAATCATATCTACGCAAATCTATAAAGACCTCAGGATTTAATAATAATGCAATATATTTTTCTTTCATAATATGTTGCAATTGTAAACCGGCAGGCGTTACGGCAATAACCGGATCTGCAAGATACGCATCGCGATCAACCGAATCTACACCAATCTTATCCATATTAGCCGACATTCCTGCCAAATATGCATCATAAGCATCTTGTGTGCTTCCTGTAGAAGTAGTTGTACCACCATTCGCCAAAAATGCAGCTTCAGCCTTTAAGAATTTTGCTTCGGCATAAGTAACTAATACCAAAGGAGAATCTTCTTGGAAATAATATCCATTACCATTAAATGAAGTATTAGCGCCATTACCATTAGCATCATTACCTTCGGCACCATTTACAGCACCATCATAGGTAGCTGCCCCACCATTGTCAACATAATCTGGCAAACGTGGATCTATCATTGCTGTAGGATAAACGGTAGCATTCATATAATTAACTATTTGTTCTGAGAATAAAACAGATAGGTTACCTGTATTGGCAGACAATACAACTGCGGTATGCCAAGGATTTTTATTTTTTTCATTAAAGAATATTTGCAAATCGTCATCATTTGACGTAAAACCATTTGCCAAATAAGTCAATGCGTCTTGAGCAGCTTGCGCGCCATTTCGTTTGGTCAAGTGCATAGCATATCTCGCTTTAAGCGTATAAGCCAATCTTTTCCATTTTGCCAAATCACCGTGATAGAAAACATCACCGGGAACATTTTCTAAACCTGAATCATCTTGTGCATCAATTTTGGCAATACCTGAATCCAATAAAGATTGAATCTTAGCATATAAAGCCTGTTGTGATTCAGGAGTTGGTTGATAATTAGCACTTCCCAAACCGGCATCGCTATAAGGCATATCACCATAAATATCAGTGGTCATACCAAGAGACAATGCACGTAAAATAGCAATAAGTCCTTTATAGTGAACCGCATTTTTAGCGTCTGCCAATTCATCCATTCTGTTAAGTGGATACAAAATTGAAGCATAATAATTTGTCCATACACTTGACATAGAAGTTTCATAATGTTGATCCACTCCTTGTGTAAAATACGAAGCAATATGTTGCTGTATTTGTCCTGCTGAATAAGCTTCACCATATTCTAGTGTTGCTATATGATATTCTACCGAAGGTAGTAACAATCTTATTTCTTGTTTGTTTTCGGCGACCGTATCGGTACGCTCATTCACATCAAAAAAGTCTTTACATCCTGTAAAAGAAAATGCTAATAAACTTAGTGTGAATAAAAATATGTATTTTTTCATCTTTTATTATTTTTTAATTAAAATCCAACTTTTACACCAAAGCTATATGTTTTTGTCAAAGGAATGTTTAATCCCGTAAATCCATAGGTATTAGAACCGGCAGAGAACTGACTTCCCTCAGGATCAAATCCTCTAAAAGGTGTCCATAATAAGAAATTAGTTCCTGTAACATTTAATTGTACCCTTCTCAAACTTGTTTTTTCAAGCCATTTGTTTGGCAAAGAATAAGACAATGAAACATTTCTTAATTTTACCCAGGAAGCATCTTGTACCAATACTTCAGAAGCTCTGTTGTATTTAGAAGAACTTCTATAATAATTTTGGTCTAACATCACTTGTGTTTCATTGGGTATCCAACCACCGTTACCATCGCTTTGAACGCCGTCTAGCAATACATTTTCGTAACGAGATTCGGTGATTTCAAGAATACCATCTCTAATACTATTTCTTTGTCCGGCATCATACATATCACCACCTTTTTTATATTCAAACAAGAAGCTTAAATTAAGATCGTGGTAGCTAAAACTGTTGTTAATAGAACCAACCCAGTCAGGGAAAGCATTTCCAACAATTACTTTTTCTGATGTATCGATAGAAGGGTAACCATTGGCATCAATAATACGTTCACCAGCATCATTATACTTCCATTTATAACCATAAAGTGTTCCGGGCGCATCGCCTTCTTTAACCATAGAAACAACGCCAGCGTATCCACTACTTACATATTCAATAGATTCTATACCTTCGGGCAACTCTGAAACTTCACCTTTATTGGTTGACCAGTTTACGGTTGAGGTCCAACTAAAATTATCATTGTCTATCCAATTAGCACTTACCAACACTTCATGTCCTAGATTTAGCAATGAAGCTGCATTGGTCCAAATTAATGTTTTACCGGTTGATCTCGGTAAATAAATTTTGGTTATTAAATCCGTATTTAAGTTATTATAGTAAGTATAATCTACTCTAAATCTATTTTTTAAGAATCTGAAATCAANACCAAATTCNGTNGTTCTTTGATTTTCAGGTTTTAAATTTAAGTCACCTTCACTAGAACTTGGATAAATACCACCTGTATTTCCACCATTATTATCAGGATACAAACTCAATCTCCAAGTAGCACCTAATATACCAGCAGGAGCATCTTTACCCACATTTGCCCAAGACATTCTCACTTTGGCAAAGGATAAAATATCTTTATTTTTATCTAATAAATCTGTCAAAACGTAAGAAACGTTTACAGAAGGATAGAAGAACGACCTATTTTGTTCGGGTAAGGTTGAGCTCCAGTCATTACGTCCAGTAACGTTTACAAACAGCTTGTCTTTATAGGCAAAATCAACTTCACCAAATAACCCCATTCTATTTTTTCCAATAGCATTTCTAGAATTAAAATAATTTTCAGCATTAGATATATTGTTATATTGTGGTATAATAAGCGTTTCACCTCTAATAGATTCAAAAGAATTTTCTTGTGTGCTCACTTCATTACCTGCCAAAAAGGTAAAGCTCATATCATCGTTTAATTTATAATCATATTTAGCCAATAACAACGAGTTAAACGAATTAAAAACCAAGTTTTGATTGATAATAAAACCTTGAACTTGCGTACCTACATCAAGATCAGCCGGCACAAATCTGTTACGTGCATCGTTGTAGTGATCCATAGAAATTCTATAATTCAAATTAAATCTATCAGACAATTTAAGATTGGCATTCAAACTTCCTAAAAATCTATTTACATCACTTTTTAAATTACTTACTTCAGCAAAATATCTCGGATTATCAATATAATATGGCGTATAATTCTTTTGGCTTCCGTCAGGCAAAAGATAATCATTAATGTCTATAGAAGGCGACCAATATGACATTGAACTCATAATAGATTTATCACCACTATTGGGTAAAGTACCCTGTGATTTAGAATAATCAGTAGTCAATTCCATATTGAATTTTTTACTCAATTGATAATCTGCTCTTAATTTTAAATTTGTTTTTTTATAGTCCGTATTTGGAACGATACCTGATGTGTTATTATTTCCAACAGAAAAATAATAATTATATTTTTCTTCACCACCTCTTACACTAAAGTTGAGATTTGTGCCAACACCTGTTTTAAAGAAATCTCTGTAAAAATCGTGAAATTGAATAGTAGGGTCATTATCATCTGCGTAAGCTGGTCCCCAAGTATGGAAACTATAAGGTGCACCATTTATCAACCAATAACCTTTATCTTCTCCATAACCTCTACCTTGTGTAGGATCAATATTGGGATTATTAGGATCCATTGTTACTCTTGCAACTTTACTATAACCTTCTCTCCATTTATCTTGTAATTCTACATATTTATTAACGTCACTAAAAGAGAATTTAGAAGTAAAAGTATATTTTGTTTCTCCTTTACGACCTTTTTTTGTCGTGATTACAATAGCACCATTAGCTGCATCAATTCCGTATAATGCAGCAGCAGCAGCACCTTTAAGCACATTCATAGAAGCAATATCATCAGGGTTTAAATCTAAAGCCCTATTTGAAAAAGAAAACTGATCTGTACCAACTGCGCTAGGTGAATTACTACCGGCAGAGGGATTTACGTTTCCTGCTTCTACAGCATTATTAATTCTAACACCATCAACAATAATTAAAGGTTGATTACTTACACTGGCATCTAATGATTTAACACCACGAATCAAAATATCAACACCACCGCCGGCAGCACCTGACGATTGTGATATCTGAACGCCGGATACTTTACCTTGAATATTTGCAAGCGCATTTGTACTTACTTGCTTCAAATCGCTTACTTTAATGGATTGCGAAGCGTATCCCAAAGCTTTTTCATTCTTTTTAATACCCATTGCGGTAATCACTACTTTGTCCAATTGTGCAGCCGAAGCTTTCATTTGCACATTTACAGTTTGTGAAGCATTAACGCCTCTTTCAATGGTCTTATAACCCAAATAAGAAAAAACCAATACATCATCTTTTTTGACATTAATAGTATATTTACCATCAAAGTCTGTAGCAACACCTTTTTGCGAACCTTTTACCGTAATGTTAACACCCGGAATGGATTCATTGGCTGTGTCAGTAACCGTTCCTGAAACTTTTAGATCTTGCCCAAACGATAATTGTACAAAACCTAAAAATANCACTAATANTCTAATTCTATTCATAGTATTTATTTTTTAGTTAATTTATTTCGCACTAAAGTANGATTTTTTTTTTAATTATCATATGAAAATAAACAGAATTTATAACTTCATAGATAATTTTAACACAAATATTTCAATATCAATAAATTATTTTTCCAAATTACATTTAATGAAATATCGCAAGCAACAAACAGCAAAATATGACATTAATCAATTACGAAATAGTTATATATTGTATATTTGTTACATCTTAAAAAAAATAAACTACTATGAGAATATTAAAATCTTCAGTAGCAAAGAAAACATCGATGGCTTTATCAGCATTATTTCTGGTAGTATTCATTTTTGTTCACCTTGTTATTAATTTAACCCTTATTTATCCGGGGAAAGAAGCATTTGATGCTGCAGTTGAATTTATGGGGACCAATCCATTAATTCAGATTGTACAACCAATTCTATTTCTTGGCTTTCTGTTCCATATTGGAATGGGAATCTATTTAGAATTGACCAACAACACAAAACGTCCGGTTAAGTATGTAAAGACCAACCTGGGAGCTGCTTCAACTTGGGCTTCTAGAAACATGATTTGGACGGGGCTAGGCGTTCTTGTATTTTTGTTAATCCATTTATACAACTACTTTTATCCTTTCAAAACAGAAGACATTTCGGATCACTATGCTTTGGTGATTGGATTATTTAAAAACCCTGTTTATACATTATTGTATGTATTTGCATTTATATCGTTAGGCGTTCATTTAAGTCATGGATTCCAATCAGCTTTTCAATCATTGGGAACGCCAAGAGAAAAATGTAACAAAGCTTTGGTTGTCACAGGCAATATCGTTGCTTATGTAGTAGCATTTTGTTTTTCAGCAATTGCAATTTATTTCTATTTTAATTAAAAAATATTAAATATGTCAACAATCAATATAAAAGAAGGAAAGCCATTACAAGCGCACAATCCGGAAGGACCTTTAGCAGACAAATGGACAACCTATAAAGATAAAATAAGATTAGTAAATCCTGCAAATAAACGTAATATCGACATTATTGTCGTAGGTACTGGACTTGCAGGTGGTGCTGCTGCCGCATCATTGGCAGAAATGGGTTATAACGTTAAAGCATTTGCTTTTCAAGATTCACCACGTAGGGCACACTCGATCGCTGCTCAAGGTGGTATCAATGCTTCAAAAAATTATCAAAATGACGGCGATAGCGATTGGCGTTTATTTTATGACACCATTAAAGGTGGTGATTATAGAGGACGTGAATCCAACACTTATCGTTTAGCTGAAGTATCAGGTGCTATTATTGACCAAGCTGTTATGCAAGGTGTACCATTTGCACGTGATTATGGTGGTTTATTAGACAACCGTTCGTTTGGTGGTGTTTTGGTTTCCAGAACATTTTATGCCAAAGGACAAACAGGTCAACAATTGTTATTAGGTGCATATTCTGCCCTAAACAGGCAAATTGCTCGTGGTAAAGTTACCATGTATAATCGTCATGAAATGATTGATTTGGTAGTTGTTGATGGACATGCCCGTGGTATTATTACCCGTAATTTAATCACCGGAGAAATCGAAAGGCATTCTGCTCATGCTGTTGTATTAGGCACAGGTGGTTATAGCAATGTTTATTACCTTTCAACCAATGCTATGGGGTCAAACACAACGGCTATTTGGCGCGCACATCGCAAAGGTGCTTATTTTACCAATCCTGCATTTGTACAAATTCACCCTACTTGTATTCCTCGTACCAGCGAACATCAATCTAAATTGACTTTGATGTCGGAATCCTTGCGTAATGATGGTCGGATTTGGGTACCCAAAATAATGGAAGATGCAATTGCCATACGCGAAGGTAAATTAAAACCAAATGATATACCCGAAGAAAATAGAGATTATTACTTAGAAAGACGTTATCCTGCCTTTGGTAATTTAGTACCTCGTGATGTTGCATCACGTGCTGCTAAAGAACGTTGTGATGCCGGTTTTGGTGTTAACAAAACAGGAGAAGCTGTATATTTAGATTTTACTTTTGCTATTAATCGCTACGGTAAAGAGCAAGCACATTTACACGGCTTAAAAAAACCTTCTAAGGAAGAAATTATTGAATTTGGGGAAAAAGTTATCGAAAACAAATATGGTAACCTATTCCAAATGTATGAAAAAATTGTAGATGAAGATCCTTATAAAACACCTATGATGATCTACCCTGCAAACCACTATTCAATGGGTGGTCTTTGGGTTGATTACGACTTACAATCTAACTTACCGGGTTTATTTGTGATTGGTGAAGCAAACTTCTCTGATCACGGCGCAAACCGCTTAGGTGCATCAGCACTTATGCAAGGTTTAGCAGATGGATATTTTGTATTACCTTATACAATTGGTGATTACTTGGCCGATTATATAAAAACAGGCAAAATTCCTACAGACACACCTGAATTTGACGAAGCAGAACAAAAAATTATTGAAGAAGTGAATTTCTTCCTCAATAATAAAGGTAAACATTCTGTTGACTACTTCCACAAAAAATTAGGTAAAATTATGTGGGATAAAGCCGGAATGGCTCGTAATGGTAAAGGCTTAGAAGAAGCCATTAAAGAAATTCAAGCACTTCGTCAAGAATTTTGGAAAGACGTTAAAGTTCCAGGAAAAAATGAAGATTTTAACCAAGAACTGGAAAAAGCAGGTTATGTAGCAGACTTTTTAGAAATGGGAGAATTATTAGCCCTTGATGCTTATAACAGAAAAGAATCTTGTGGCGGTCACTTCCGCGAAGAATATCAAACTGCAGAAGGTGAAGCATTGCGTGATGATGAAAATTTTGCTTATGCTGCTGCTTGGGAATATCCTGCCGGACCTTATGATAGATATACAAAAGCCGTTAATCCGGCAGAATCTATCTTGCATAAAGAACCGTTTAAATTTGAATTTGTAAAACTAACCACTAGAAGCTATAAATAATTATGAAACTAAATCTTAAAATTTGGAGACAAGCCGGCCCTAACGCCAAAGGACGTATGGTCGATTATCAAATAGATGGCGTTGAATCTGATATGTCCTTCTTAGAAATGTTAGATTTACTAAACGAAAGACTTATCAATGAAGACGAAGAACCAATTGCCTTTGACCACGATTGTCGTGAGGGTATTTGTGGTATGTGTTCTCTTTACATAAATGGAGAAGCACACGGACCAGACAGACTCATAACTACTTGTCAATTGCACATGCGTAAGTTTACAGATGGCGAAACCATTACTATTGAACCTTGGAGAGCAAAAGGCTTTCCTGTGGTAAAAGACTTGGTAGTAGATAGAACTGCTTTTGAACGCATCCAACAAGCAGGTGGATATATTTCTGTTAATACATCCGGACGAACAGTTGATGCTAATGATATTCCAATTCCTAAAAAAGATGCTGATAATGCCTTTGACGCTGCCACTTGTATTGGTTGTGGTGCTTGTGTAGCTACTTGTAAAAACGCTTCAGCAATGCTGTTTGTGTCTGCAAAAGTTGCGCAATTTGCACAATTGCCTCAAGGTCGTGTAGAAGCTGCCGATCGTGCTCAAAATATGATTGCTGCTATGGATAAAGAGGGATTTGGTAGCTGTACCAATACTGGCGCTTGCGAAGTAGAATGTCCTAAAGGTATTACCTTGACTAATATTGCTATTTTAAATAAAGAATTTTTATTGGCACAACTAAAATAAAAATTTCTTATATATTTTACATAAGCCTTGACAAATGTCAAGGCTTTTTTAATGAATTATTCTCAACAACTCGACTTAATTATTAAAGCAATTAACATTTTTTTATAATTATTAATGATTTTTTTTGTTTGTTTGTAAAATTTGTTTACTTTTACCCACTTAACAAACAAATACAACTCGCCTATAAGCGCATATTTACTATTTATACATTTAACAATTCAAATAAATTGAAAAGAGTTTTTCTTTTCAAGAGCTAAATTATAGTAAATATGAGAAAACAATCATTTATTTCAGACTCACAATTAATTAGCCGTTATATAAACGGAGAAGAAGCTGTACTAGAAATATTAATCAATAGATATCGAGATAAGATTTTTGGTTTTATCTACTCCAAAGTACGCAATCAAGAATTAACAGAAGACCTGTTCCAAGACACCCTATTTAAAATTGTACGCACCTTAAAAAAAGGTCGTTATAACGAAGAAGGAAAATTTCTTTCCTGGACAATTCGCATCTCACACAATATCATTATTGACTATTATCGCAAACAGAATAAAATGCGAAAAGTCTATGACACAGACGATTTTTCAATGTTTGACATTCTACATGATGCCTCTTTGGACGCTGAAGATCAAATGATTAGAAAACAAATGATTAAACGAATTCGCTTATTGATCGAAATGTTGCCAAGTGAACAAAAAGAAGTATTAAAGCTTCGTATGTACGAGGAATTATCTTTTCAAGAAATTTCTAAAAAAACCGGCGTAAGCATTAATACCGCGCTAGGAAGAATGCGATATGCCTTGATTAATTTAAGAAAAATTATTGAAGAAAAAGAAATAAAATTAGTAGAATAAAAATTGCCAAATAATTTTTTTAAGGAGCTATATACTATTTGTCTAAAGTATGCGTTTGTATTTTTGTAACCATTAAAGTACAAAATTATATGCAAGACAATTACGCCTTAAAAACAAAAATTAAACAACGCATTGATTTAGCACTTGCTTATAGCAAAGCTATCGAAGTCGTCAAAACCAAAAACATTAAAGAAATTATTCTAATTAACAATTAGTTTAAGTGCTCTCATCCAAAAAATTCGCCCCCAACTTTGTTGGGGGCGAATTTATATGTTACAATAATTAAATTATTTTTCAAGAATTCTCTTCATAATAATATCATTTTCAGGTTTATAACCTCTTGCCGGCGCATATTCTCGTCCGTAATAAATGATTTGTAAATGTAAATCGTTCCATTTTTCCTTAGGAAACAAACGCTTGGCATCTTTTTCAGTTTGCACAACATTTTTACCAGAACTCAATTTCCATTGTTTCATCAATCTATGAATATGTGTATCCACCGGAAAAGCAGGCACCCCAAAAGACTGGCTCATCACCACGCTTGCCGTTTTATGACCAACACCGGGTAATGATTCCAAATCCTCAAAAGTATTGGGTACTTGAGCCTCATATTTATCGACCAATATTTTGGATAATTCACTAATTGCCTTAGATTTTTTTGGTGACAAACCTACCGGACGTATAATTTGCCTAATCTGCTCCACACTCAATTTTTGCATATCATACGGATTATCAGCCAATTGAAACAAAACAGGTGTTACCCTATTTACCATGGCATCGGTAGTTTGTGCCGACATCAAAACAGCTATTAAGAATGTATATGTGTTGGTATGATCCAAAGGAATAGCCGGATTTGGATATAATCGTTCCAAAATTTGCATCACCCATTCAACTCTTTCTTTTTTAAACATTTTTTCGTATATTTGTAAGAAGCGAATTTACAATTATTTTATAAAAATATGACACATTTAATAGAAGGCGACAAAGCACCCACATTCAAAACTACTAATTGTACAGGAAAAGAAGTGCAATTATCTGATTATAAAGGTAAAAAACTCATCTTGTTTTTTTATCCTAAAGCAATGACGCCCGGATGTACCGCTGAAACCGTCGATTTGGCAACACATTATAAACGCTTACAACAAAAAGGATTTGATGTTTTAGGTGTCAGCCCTGACCCGATTGATAAACAATTACGATTTAAAGAAAAAAAACAAGTGCCTTTCTCCTTAATTCCAGATGATAAAAAAGAAATTATTATAAAATATGGCGTTTGGGGACCTAAAAAATTATACGGACGCGAATATGATGGACTGCATAGAACAAGTTTTATCATAAATGAGAAAGGAATTATTGAACACATCATAAAGAAAGTAAAAACCAAAGCAGCAACAGAACAGATTTTAAATTTTTATACTAAATAAATCAATATTAATTATCTAAAAAAAAATATTATGGAAAATATCAATTGGATTAGTGTAAGAAAATGTAACGACAACTTTGAAGCTGAAATGATTAAAGGTATTCTTGAAAATGAAAATATTCCGGTCATTTTATTCAATGCAAATTCAAACAGTTTATTTCCGGATTCCAGCTTAATACAAGTTGAGGTAAAAGTTCCTGAAGAATACGAATCTGCTGCAAAAAAAATAGTTGAAGAATTTGACGAAGGAAAAGCATAAATATGTTTGGTAAAGAAGCGTCTGCCCAACTTCGTAAAGATTTTTGGACAAGTTTTGGAAAATCATTTCCCAGAAAATGGTTGCGTTACGACACCAAGATAAAAGACTTATCATTAAAATTTGATGCCGACCCTAAAAAAGCTATGGTTTGTATAGATATTGCTATGAAAAGCGAAGCCAAACGCAATCAATACTTTGATAAATTTCTTAGTCTAAAAAATATTTTTCTTTCCGAAATACCGGAATTAATCTATGATGAGAATCATACTTTGGAAAATAACAAAACGATTAGTCGCATCTATATTCAACTAGATCATGTCAGTATTCACAACAAAAATACTTGGCAAGAAATTTTTAATTTCTTTATCTTAAATATGGATAAACTTGAAAATTTATTCCTTGAATATCAAGATTTTATAAAAAATTAATATAATTACCAATCCCTATATTTCTCCACGCATCTTTTTTATAAACCACTCTAGCGCCAATAAAAAAACAATTAAAAAAAGCAAAAAACGGTAATCAATTAATGGCACTTTTTGGGTTGTGGAATGCATAATATTAGGGTAATTATTTTGAGACAACATCGATAATAAATCTCCGATTTGATTTTTATTATACAATTTACCTCCCGTTGCTTGTGCCAACTGCCTTAAATCTTTACTATTAACACTTAAATTTTTGGCTTCGGCATTATAATTTAACACAACAAACGAACCCATTTTTTTTAAATGAGTCGTAGCATCTGAAATCTTAAAATGATACGTACCAGGTGCTAAATTACTAAGGTCTGCCTTATAAAAATCAACTTGAAACGACATCGGATAAGTAGATTTTTTACCTTCTTTTTGCAAATACAAAACTGGGTGCGCTTGTGCATTAATTTCTAAATTCTTATTGAGTATTTGTGCNCCTATCACAATTGAACCACCCTGATAATATTGTCTTTGATATTGCAATTTAATACGATCAAAATGGTCGGTCAAACTCAAATAACGAATGGTTTGTTGTAGCAATTGGTCAAAAGCCTCTTGTTGCTTATAAATTCCTGATTGCATTTGCCATTGCCATATATTTTCACCCGCTAGCAAACATTGTTTTTTACTGCTATTAAAAACCCATAAAGGCGCTTGCGTGTCAACTCCCTTAATATTGCTAAAAAAAGAAATTTGTGTCGCGCCACTTAAAGAAATATTGCCATAATTATCGATTAATGGAGGTAAAAAATCAGTTTTAAAATCCGGCAACTTAAACAAAGAAAAATTTTTGTTTTTCCTAGGAAAATAATCCTCTAGTGTTGTGGCTGATTTTTTGCTAAAAAATAATTTTCTTGAATTTAAAAATGCCCAATCTGTTTGAGAACCAGTAATCACCCACCAACTCATTTTATGTTGTTTTAGTTTATCAAAAACTGGCGCAAAATCTTTTGTAGGTTGGTATAAAATAACAACTTGATAAGCTTTGTAATCTATTTTTGCATCATTGGGATTTTTTAGCTCAATTTGCAAGTACTTGTTATGTGTCAAACTACGTTTAATCGCACCTAAATCAGGATGGATAAGACTCGAAAGCAACAAAACTTTTTGGACATTGTCCAAGACTTCTACGCTAAAATATTTGCGATTATTTAAACGATTTTTTTCATTGGAAATGGGTCTTAAAAATGCCTGATATGAAAAAACGCCTTTTGAGCTTGCCGGCAACAAAACACTAATTTGACGGGTATTATTTTTGGCTGTAAACCGAATGCTTTTTTTATAAACAGTTTTGCCTTGTTGCAAAATAACCAATTGTGTTTGCACTGATTTTTTACCCGAATAAGAAGTAAAAATTTCAACCGGAAAACGGTTTCCCTTATAAACAAAAGGGTTGACATTGAGCAAATCAATAGCAACATCATCGTGTTTAATCGTGTCGCCAACAGCTACAGGAAAAAACTGTAAGTGTGCTTGCTTATTCCATTGATGCGCATAAGCACTTCCTTGAGTTGATTGCCCATCTGTCAACAAAATAACCGGTGTCGTTTGATCTGTTTGATCCAATTTTTTTAAGGATTGCAAAACCGAAGCAATATCTGTTTGTTTTGCTTTAAATAATAAAGAATCTGCTTGATGTAGCTTTGTGTCAAAAGTATAAAAATGGGTATCGAAATGCTTGTTTAAATCAGCCTTTTTCAATTGTTGCCAAATATTTTTTAAATCCTGTCCAACAGATTGTTTTTCAATAGACACTGTTTGGTCTGCCAGCACGTAAAGCATTGGTTTCTGAATACTTTTTTTGTGTTTTTCAATCTTAATAGGTAACAAAAGTAAAAAAATAGCGAAATATGTTAAAGCGCGAAGCAAAAACAAAAAAGGTGCCTTTCGTTTATAAAAATAAGGAAAAGCACTTAATAATATAGCCGCTATTATGGCAAGTAAAATATACATAAAATTATACTGTCATACCACCATCTACGGTCAAAACTTGTCCCGTGATATAACTCGATAAATCAGAAGCTAAATACAAACATGCATTGGCAACATCTTGTGGTGTTCCGGCTCTTTTAAGCGGAATTTTTGATTGCCATTCTTTTACGACATCCTCCGGAAGTTTATCAGTCATCTCAGTCGCGATAAAACCAGGCGCGATAGCATTGCAACGAATATTTCTACTACCCAATTCTTTGGCAACAGATTTTGTAAATCCAATAATACCTGCTTTTGACGCTGCATAATTTGCTTGACCAGCATTTCCACCGATTCCAACTACAGAACTCATATTAATAATGGCTCCTTGACGTGCTTTCATCATCGGACGTAAAACTGCTTTGGTCAAATTAAATACCGATTTAAGATTTACAGCAATTACGGCATCAAAATCTTGTTCGCTCATCCGCATCAACAAATTATCTTTGGTAATACCGGCATTGTTTACCAAAACATCCACACTACCAAAATCTTTTAAAATTTGCGCTACTGTTTCATGAGAATTTTCAAAATCAGCCGCATTAGACACGTAGCCTTTTGCTTGCACTCCAAAAGTTACAAGCTCTTGTTCTAAAACTGCAAAATGTGCATCGTTAATATCAGTAAAAGCAACGTTAGCACCATATTCAGCAAAAGTTAAAGCGATAATTCTTCCAATACCTCTTGCAGCACCGGTTACAATAACATTTTTTCCTTTAAAATTATTCATAATCAAATTATTTTTTTCAAAAATACATTATTTTATTTAAATTGACAAGGAAATATTTCTTTGCTACAACACAATTGTATAGCAATTATTGCAATATCAAAGACATTTTAATTTATATCAAAATTCAAAATTAGAAACAAAATTTGAAATAAATTATCGATATAACTGAATTCGTATTATTCGCCACAGATGTCCTAAAATCAAAATAGATAATTGTAAATATAAACATTCATGCTATAATTTTTAAACACAGTAAAAATTTTGTCAAATAATCAAAATCCACTCAAAACAAAAATTGTATATTTGTCTGATTTTGAAATTATTTGTATGCCCAAGCTTGTCGTCTTAACCATTGTATCCTATATCATAGGTTTTATTTTTTTACACATCATTCGTTCGTATGACAAATACGACAAAGAACCTTTGGGCAGATTGGTGCTATTTTCATTTTTGGGCGGATTGGTGTCTATTGGTGTCGCTTCATTTATCTATCTTTTTGTGCATCCAAAATTTAATATCACCGACGCCATTTTAAAAGTTGGAACAGTTGAAGAGTTTGCCAAATTAGCCACTTTATTTATTTTATACAAAATAATCAGAAAACTATTTGATGAAATTGTAGATGGTATTATTTATGTTGCAGCTATTGCACTCGGCTTTTCGGTTATCGAAAATATTTTTTACGCTATAAATGCGGCTTCTCCTTTTGCACTTTTGGCACAGCGATTTTTATTTGCAACTATCGGTCATATTTCTTTTTCCGTTTATATGGGTATTGCATTTTATATTCATAAAAATATTCATAAAAATTATATAGGACTGATACTCGCCTACGTTATTTCTGTGTTAGCACACGGACTATATGACGGATTTATTTTTGAAAAACAATTCGCTATATTTTTTATCCCAACCTATTTATTTTTTGTTTTCATGCAATTTAGACTCCTAAAAGTGGCTTATGCCTACTCGACTTTCAAGTTAAAAATTTCACCAAACAACCTAAGTTTATCACATCAAAAAAACAACACGAGCTGTTGTAATTGTCACCAACAAGGAAGTAATATTTATTTATTTAACAATATTAAAGTTGACATTTGCCTAAATTGTGAACACATTATCATAGAAGAATCCGGATTTAAAAAAATTCTTAAATATTTTCGTCCAAAACTCAATAAAAAGAAATATATTAAAAGTATAAAGTCTTCCCAAAATAACATTTTTTTAGACCAACAAGAACAAATTTTGTATCACCACAAAAAACAAAGAATTAATGCTAATATCTATTCTTTAAATACTTGGTTACAAAACGAAAACAAAACAGATTTGAATAAATACCACAAAACTATAGAAGGATTTATTTTTAATTTTTTGGGATTTAAATATATAAAAAACTGAAATTATTTCAGGTTTTCTGCACTTTTGACAGTCAAATAATGGCATTTTAGACAGTAAAAACTTTCAAAGATTTTTTGCCATTCCTGAAGAAATTTTTGATACAGAAAAAAACAAAGCTACTTACAAAAATGGGATTTTAGAATTGATAATTCCTAAAAAAAAAATTAAAAAAGCAAAGAATAAGCGGCGCTATGCGCCGCTTATTTTTTATATTTTCTTTACATATTGCGTCAAGATAACAATTTGTTGTCCTTCCACTCTACCTTCAATATGTTCAGGATTGTCGTGCACTAATGATATACGACGTACAGCCGTCCCTCGTTTAGCCGTAAATCCACCACCAGAAACTTTTAAATCTTTAATTAAAACCACCGAATCACCATTTTGCAAAACAACACCATTGCTATCTTTGTGTACCACTTTTTCCTCATCGCTTCCTTCTCCTGTAGCCGTTGCCCATTCGTGCATTTCATCATCCAAATACATCATATCCAAAAGACTTTGCGTCCAGCCTTCGCCTTTTAAACGGTGTAACATTCGCCAAGACATGACTTGTACGGCAGGTACTTCACTCCACATGCTATCATTTAAACAACGCCAATGGTTGGCTTCCATGCTTTCCGGATTTTCAATTTGATCAGCACAAGTTTTACAAACCACAATCTCCGAATCAGCATAAGTTACAGGTTCAACTTTTAAAACTTGCAAGCCTTCTTCACTTCCACACAATTCGCATTTATGTTGGCTTCTTTCTAATATTTTTTTATCTATTTTCATGTATTATTTAATGGAATGATTATTAAAATTTTATCGGTAAACTATTTTTTTGCGCACTTACTACAACCTTGTTTTTTGGGATGAAAAATGCTCATATATACTTGATAAATAGCCCAAATGAGTGCAAAGATAATAATAATATTAATCATAAAACTATTTTAATACTTGATACGCAAAAAATGCAGTCATATAGGCAATTCCTGTCATATAAAAGAATACGAATGTCGGCCATTTCCAAGAACCTGTTTCCTTTTTTAAGACCGCCAAAGTACTAAAACATTGCATCGCAAAAACATAAAATAATAGCAAAGAAATACCAACGGCAAAAGTAAAAGTTTTTTCTCCAGTTACCACATTTCTCTCTGAAGCGATTCTATCTTTTAACAATTGATCGTTATCATCTCCAACACTATAAATAGTTGATAATGTGCTCACAAAAACTTCTCTTGCAGCAAAAGAAGTTAACAAGGCAATACCTATTTTCCAATCATAACCCAAAGGTCTAATGGCCGGCTCAATACTTTTGCCCGTCACACCCAAATATGAATGCTCAAGCTTGTATGAAGACAAATCCATAGGTTTAGATTCTTGCGCTTGTTCTTGTTGCAAATATTGATCGGCATGGACAAATTTCTCACCACCATGTGTCGCTAAAAACCATAAAATAATAGAAAATGCCACGATAATTTTACCAGCACCAAAAACAAAAGCCTTTAAATTGTCCCAAACCGTAATATATACATTTCTAACAATGGGCAATTTATATTCCGGCATTTCCAGAATAAAAAATCTTTTATAATTTGACTTAATAATTTTACTCAAGATATAAGCTGAAAAAATAGCTGCAAAAAATCCTAAAAAATACAAACCCAACAATACCAAACCTTGTATATTCATAAAACCAAACAAATCGGTTTTGGGTATCACCAAAGAAATAATAATGGAATAAACTGGAAGACGCGCCGAACAAGTGATTAAAGGTGTAACCAACATTGTAATTAATCGTTCTTTGGCATTACCAATTGTTCGAGCACTCATAATTGCCGGCACAGCACAAGCGGTTCCAGACAATAACGGCACCACACTTTTACCACTCAAACCAAAAGGTTGCATGATCCGATCCATCAAAAACACGATACGACTCATATAACCCATTTCTTCCAACAGCGCAATAAACAAAAATAAAATTGTTATCTGGGGCACAAACATAAGCACGCCAGCAATTCCTGACAAAATACCATCGGTTAACAAAGCGGTGAGTTGATTATCAGGAAAATTTGATTTTAAAAACACCGAAGCATCTGAAAAAAAAGCATCAATCCACTCCATGGGAACGGATGCAAAAGAAAAAATAGACTGAAAAACAACAGCCATAATCATAAAAAAGATTAATAAACCCCAAAATTTATGCAACAAAATTTTATCTATTTTTCCGGTCAATCCGGTCGCATTTGATTTATCAATTTTATAGATTTTCTTAAGAATGCTATTAATATCCTGATAACGCTTAATTACCTCTTTTTGTAGGAGTTTTTTGACTGTAGACTCTTCAAACGGAAGTTCTAAAATCTCTTTATAATCTTGTGCAATCAGTTTGTTAAATTTATCCTGTTCTGAATAAATCAAAAACAATTTATATAAATTTGTTTTAGGAAAATTATCCTTAATAAAATCAATATTGGTATCGGTTAAACGGTAATTTTCAAAATACTTTCTCGATTTCGCTTTAAACATTTCAGGAATGCGCTCTCGCATTTGATGTATTTTACCTTTTCCTTGGTGCATTCCATCACCCCTGCTGTGCTTGGCACTGACCAACATCACCGGAATACCCAGCAATTCTTGAAGTTTATCGGTGTCGATTTCAATACCTTTTCTTTGCATTTCATCGCACATATTAATTGCCAACATCACCGAAAAACCAACATCTTGCAGTTCGGTTAATAAAATAAGATTTCGCTTTAAATTATTAACATCCGCAACAACTAAAACGCCATCAATTTTTTCCTTGTTAAGTATGAGTTCTCTTAAAACAACTTCCTCATCCTTTGATGAAGGATGTAAGCTGTATGTCCCTGGCAAATCAATAATTTCAATTGCCGTGCCATCATCTAGCAAAAAATTACCCACTACTCTGCTCACCGTAATACCGGGATAATTGCCAATTTTTTTGTGCAAACCTGTCAATTTATTAAACAAGGATGTTTTACCGGTATTGGGATTGCCTACCAAGGCAAGTTTAATCTGTTTACCCATCTAATAAATCAACTTCAATTTCATTTACAATTTCTATCCCCAAAGCGATGCGTGTGTCCCCTATTTTATAATAATAAGGTGTACCAAAAGGCGCTTTACCTATAAAAAAAATTCTCTCGCCCGTAACACAACCCATTTCCATCAATTTAAGGGGTAGTTTACCATCATTACAATGTATAATTGTAGCTTCTTGCCCAATTTTTAAATTATTTAAGTTCATTAATTAAGAATCTTTCTAAATAGCAAAAGTACTACTTTTATTCTATACTACAAATATATTTAATCAAACGCCATGTATAAAAAAAATATTAACTTGCAGATATAAACAGATATATGTGCAATTGTGTGTGTATGGGTGTTGTAGGGTATTAGAGAACGGAGAAAAACACAGAACGAAAAATGAATAATGGCAAAACAAAAAATTGAAACAGTAAGAGAACAGATATATTGGTCATATGCAAATCTTGCAATGGCTCACACCGCTGTTGATAAAAAACAAGAAAAATACGGATGATTTAATTATATGATAAGAGCCAAGTTATTCAAAGGACTTAAAGAAGGAACTATGAATATGCGGACAATATTTGACGATGAGAAAATTAAACTTCAAACTGGGCAAATATGTAACTATTGTGGCTCTTCTGAAAAATTAGCACTTGACCATATCTTTCCACAAATATTTGGCGGAAAAGATGATGCGGAAAATTTGATTTTTGCTTGTAGAAAGTGTAATAGTTCAAAAGGGAAAAAAGATTTAATTGAGTGGATGAATTTTAGGGGACAGTTTTTGGCATTAATGATAATTAGAAGATATCTAAAATTGACATTTACTTACTGTTTGAAAAATAACTTATTAGATAAAAAAATAGAAGAATTAAATGGAATTGAATTACCATTTAGAATAGACCTTTTACCAATCTCATACCCCAATCCAAATGAACTTGTTTTAAATATTGAAAATCATAAAAAATGACAGAGTGATTATGATTAAAAAACTAATTCAAAATATTGAAACACTTCAAGGATTAATGGTTGCATTTGTAACGAATGGAAGAGAAGATGAACAACCAAAAGAATATAAAGCACTTTACTTGAAGGTTCGTTTTGCATTGGAAAAAATAGACTATTCAGACCCCAATAATTACAGAACCCTTGAAACATTTTGGGGGTTTTGTAAAATGAAATTTAGCAGTTATGCAGAAAGACGAGCATATGTTGAAAAAATATGAGAGCTGTAAAAAGTAAAGGCTCAAAAATTGAAGTTCGACTTGCAAAAACTCTTTGAAAAAAAGGGTTTCGTTACAGAAAAAATGATAAGACAGTTTTCAGTAAACCAGATTCAACTTTTAAAAGATTAAAAATTGCTGATTTTTGGGATAGTGAATTTTGGCACGGTAAAGATTGGTATACAAAAAAACACGAACATAAGTCAAATATCAACTTTTGGCATAAAAAAATTAAGCGTAATATCCAAAGAGATAAAGAAGTAAATGAACAATTGTTAAAAGAAGATTGGAAAGTTTTACGATTTTTGGGCAAGGATATCGAAAAAAAATTAGATTTTTGTATATTAGAAATAACTAACGAAATCAAGAAATGAAAGAATGAAAAAATATAGCGAACTTAAAGAGAAAATAAACATTGATATAGTCAAAGAAAAGGGCGAAGGTTTATCGTATCTTACACATTATCTGCATCATAGAAAAAACGGTGTGTCGCAATATTATAAGCAAGATGCAGNGGATTTTGTTGCAGATTTTGTTTCTGAACCATTATTTCCCGAATATCTAAACTTAAAATTTGATGTTCCATTTCCACCTAAAAAAGAGAAAAAATTCACATTTATTGATTTATTTGCCGGGATTGGTGGTTTTAGAATTGCAATGCAGAATTTAGGCGGAAATTGTGTTTTTTCATCAGAGATTGACAATTATGCTAAGAAAACATACGACACAAATTTTGGTGAAGTGCCGTTTGGTGATATAACAAAAATTGATGAAAATGATGTGCCTGAACATGATGTTTTGTGTGCAGGATTTCCTTGTCAAGCATTTTCGATTGCAGGAAAAAGAAAAGGATTTAAAGACGAAACAAGGGGAACACTATTTTTCGATATTGCACGAATAATTGAAGCCAAAAAACCAAAAGCATTTTTCCTCGAAAATGTAAAAGGACTTAGAAATCACGATAAAGGACAAACTTTAAAAACAATTCTTAAAGTATTAAGAAAAGATTTAAACTATTTCGTTCCGGAACCTCAAATAATGAACGCAAAAGACTTTGGAGTTCCTCAAAATAGAGAACGTATTTTCATTGTTGGATATAGAAAAGACTTAGGAATAGACGAATTCGAATATCCAAAACCATTGAAAAAGAAAGTGAAATTTGCTGATGTAAAGGAAAAAGAAACTGTTTCAGTTAAATACTATTTATCAACAGTTTATCAAAATACATTAAAAAATCACAAACAAAGACACGCAAATAAAGGAAACGGATTTGGATTTGAGATTATTCCGGATGATAAATGTGCTAATGCAATTGTAGTTGGTGGAATGGGACGAGAAAGAAACATTGTTGTTGATTGTAGATTAACAGATTTTGTACCTATTACAAAAATAAAAGGCGAAGTAAATCGTGACGGCTGGCGTAGAATGACACCAAGAGAATGGGCAAGATTACAAGGATTTCCGGAAAAATTTATTATTCCTGTTTCTGACGCACAAGCCTACAAACAATTTGGTAATTCGGTTGCAATTCCTGCAATTCAAGCAACAGCAAAACAATTAATCAATAAAATCGTGGAAAAAGATGCTTAAAGGAAACAAAGGTGAATGGAGTGAAATATACACATTGCTTAAATTATTAGGCGATAAAGAAATATATGTAGGCGATGAAAATTTAAACAAAATACCTGATTTACTTTATCCAATAGTAAAAATACTAAGAGATGAAAGCAATGGTAATTTTGAATATTCAATAAAAGATGAGTTAATAATAATCAGTGAAAATCAGAATAAATTTTCTATTCCTGTAATCAAATTTAAAGAACAAGCCAAGACATTATTGCAAAAAATTAAAGAAGCACATAGCAGTTCATTTGAAATACCAGAAATTGAAAGCTTTTTGAATGAAATTAAATGTTCAACGCTCAAAGCAAAATCAACTACAAAAACGGATATTAGAATTGTAATACACGATTTAAAAACAAATCTTCAACCAGAATTGGGATTTAGTATAAAATCACAATTAGGCGATGCATCTACATTACTAAATGCTGGAAAAACTACAAATTTTGAATATAAAATTAACAACTGTAATCTATTTGATAATGAGATAGATAATATAAACCTAATTGATACAAGAAGTAAGATTAAAGACAGGTTAGAACGATTATCTAATAATAAATGTAATGTAGTGTTCAAAAAAACTGAAAGAGAAATATTTGGAAATAACTTAATACTAATTGATAGTTTATTGCCTAATATTTTAGCAGAAATGTTATTTTTATTCTTTACATCAAACATTTCTACTGTAAAGGAATTAGTTGATGAATTAGAAAATAAAAACCCGTTAAACTTTAATATTTCAAATCATCATAAATACTACGAATACAAGATAAAGAAGTTTTTAACCGAAGTAGCATTAGGAATGATACCATCAAAAGTTTGGAATGGAATTTATGATGCGACAGGTGGATATTTAGTAGTAAAAGATAACGGAGAAGTGTTGAGTTATCACATTTACAATAAGAACAAATTTGAGAATTATTTGTATCATAATACTAAATTAGAAACAGCAAGTAGTTCAAGACACGATTTTGGAAAAGTATATGTTGATAATAACGAAAAATATATAAAACTGAATTTACAAGTAAGATTTAAAAAATGAAAAACACCCTACAACAAAGTATCTAGTTAATGACGACAAGTTGTTTATGCCGAGTAAATTACACAAAACAAAGATAGTGCTAAACCGAAAGTTTCGTGCATTAAAATCCGCCACTAACCATATACTAAGTGTTGTGTGTCATGCAAAAGAAC
>JGI24023J19991_10000438_pt1 | contig 32415 bp, 33 predicted proteins | sample Cruoilmetagenom1_FD_19991 | JGI IMG/M metagenome (IMG submission 19991)
GTGACGAGCCTAGGGCTTTTATTAATTGTACTTTTATAAATTCCCAAACAGAGACAATTCCGACACTTTCAGAGTGGGGAGCTATAGCACTGGTTCTGGGCTTTGGCGCGGTAGGCTATTTTGTAATACGCCGCAGAAAAGTAACTGCTTAATCAGAAACTAGATTTATAACATTTAGAATACTAAAAAGGGAGCTTCGGCTCCCTTTTTTATTGTATGGTCTTGAGAGCCCGATAAAGAAAGGTAGGCCCCGGTGGTTTAATGTAAGATGAATCCTTTTTGTTGTTATATGTATCAGAATAGTTGTAAGCATTAGTAAGTATAGAAAGAAAATAACATCCTATACCCTCCTCCTTTAGGAAAGGAAGCCCTTGGAAGTTCTAAGGGCTTCCTTTTTTTATTGAATCTCTTTAAGTGTTTCCCTTGCTATAACGTTTCTCTGTATCTCTGAAGTACCCTCATAAATTTCCGTTATCTTTGCGTCCCTGAAATATCTTTCAACAGAGTAGTCGGTTGTATAACCGANCCCGCCGTGTATCTGTATAGCTTTGGTTGTGACCCACATNGCAGTCTCGGACGCGTATAGCTTGGCCATTGCTGAGTTTTTGGAATATTTCCCCCCGCTATCTTTCATGACTGCTGCCTGCCACGTTAGGAGTCTTGAAGCTTCGATCCTGGTCGCCATATCTGCAATCATAAATTGTAGCCCCTGAAAATTAGATATTGCTCTCCCGAATGCCTTTCTTTCCTTTGCATATCTGACCGAGTCTTCAATCGCAGCCTGTGCAATACCCACAGCCTGAGCCGCAATGCCAATTCTTCCGCCGTCAAGTGTGTGCATGGCTATTTTAAAGCCGTCTCCCTCTTCACCCAGCATATTGGTTGCTGGTATCTTGCAGTCCTCAAAATATACCTGAGCAGTGCTAGTAGCTTTTATTCCCAATTTGTCTTCAAGTTTACCAATAGTAACTCCAGTGGACTTCATTTCCACAATAAATGCAGAAACTCCCTTATTTCTTTTTGTCGCGTCCGTAGAGGCAAACACTACAGCCAAGTCGGCTTCGGCTCCGTTTGTTATCCAGCACTTTGCTCCGTTCAGGACGTAATTCTTTCCTTTCTTAACCGCTCTGGTGTTCATGCTCGCGGGGTCGGAGCCGGCTTCGGGCTCACTCAACATAAAGCAGCCGAGCTTTTTTCCAGTAGTAAGATCAGCCAGGTAGGCTCTTTTCTGCTCCTCGTTTCCGAATGTATATATAGGGTCGCAGACGAGTGAGTTGTTAACAGACATTATGGCTCCAGTCGAAGCGCAGGCTCGGGATATTTCCTCAATAGCAATTATATAAGATAAATAATCAAAGCCGCTCCCGCCATACTCCTCGGGTACCACCATCCCCATAAAACCGAGCTCGCTTAATTTGTCGACGATATCTTTAGGGAACTTATGGTTTTTGTCGTTCTCCGAAGCAACGGGTTTTATCTCATTTTCGGAAAACTCGCGTGCAATCTTTCTCACCATCCCCTGTTCTTCAGTAAGGTTGACCATAGACATTAAATCAGCACCCCCTGTTCATTTAGCAAACCGACCGAGCGCTTGCTCGGTTAAATAGTAATGCTATTTAAGCTTGATGTCAACTCCGTTAGGTAAGTGAATTCAGGATGAGCTCAGTTTGAGTGTTTATATAGCTCCTGAGTGAATAGTTCTTCTGTATCTCCCACCGCCTGAAAGACCACATCTGCCCTTCAACCATAATATTGTTAGCCACTATTTTCGCCGTACGTCTAGATATCTTAAATGTTTTATCCTTTATCCCCTGAGCGATTATATTCTCAAACATATTCGTAAGCTCCATCTCTTTGGATAGTATGTAATTTCGGTCTTTGTGTTTTAGGGACTTAGTTTCCTGGTACAGAAGCAGTGTATAGTCCTGAATTTCGTCAATAATAGTAAAGTAGTCTCTTATCGCGTTTTTCAGGTTTTCCCTGGCGTCTTTTTCACTGCTCAGCGATCTCTCGAGCTTGTTCCTAACACTCTGGTGTATATGATCACAGACCAAAAAGAGTATATCTTCCTTGGTCCTTATATAATCATAAAGAGCGCCCATGCTCATGCCGAACTCTTTTGCAATTTCTCTGACAGTAGTTTTATGAAACCCCTTCTTTACAAATAATTTAACGGCCGCGTTCACTAGCTCCCCGCGCCTCGTATTGATAAGCTCTTTGTCTTTAACGTTAGAAGCAATTCGTGTTTTTGATTTTGCCACAGTATTTCCTTCCTTTTGAGTGGTGATAAGTTCTATCTAGTGCTATATGCGACACATATGATAACACAAGAGGGGATGTGAGCTAAGTTTATATATAATCAGGCAGTATAATTATTTTAGTTCTGATAAAACTGCACATTTTTTATCCTCGTATGTTATTATTGGAATCAAAAATCTACAGGAGGAGTTCGTTATGAGAAATTTATTCTTTGTTTTGGCAGTAGTGTTTTCAGTATCGTTCGGAGGGCTTACAGTCTCGGCCGATGAGACCGGTGGAGATATGATGAAAGATGAAGCCGGTATGGTAAAGGAAGAGAAGGGAGGTATGATGAAGGATGCCGGAGACAAAATGATGGATAAGGGCGAGAGCATGGTAAAAGACAAGGCCGGCATTGCAGAGGAAGAAGATGAAGGAACGACGGAAGAGGCTGACGAAGCTGCGGAGGAATCAGAAGATGCTGCGGCTGATGAAGGCGAAGATATGATGGAAGACGAAGCCGGTATGGTAGAGGAAGAAAAAGAAGGTGTGACGGAAGAAGCTGGGGATGAAGCGGCTGCCCCTAAAGAAGAAGTCATGGATGAAGGCGATGACGCGGTGAAGGACAAAGCCGGTATGCTAGAGGAAGGAAAGAAAGGTCTGGCGGATCCTGGGGATATGACGAAGGATAAGGGTGAAGGTATGGTAAATGACGCCAGTGATCAAATGATGGATAAGGCAGAAGGTATGATGAAAGACGAAGCCGGTATGGTTGAGGAAGAGACGCAAGGGATGATGAAAGAGAAAAGCGGAGATTAAACATTAAGTTTTAATTCCAAGAAATTACAGAAAAGGCGCACCCATGGTGCGCCTTTTTTTATCTTATCCTTTAAAATGGACCTGAATTTTATTCAGAGACTCATAATTTAAAGGAGATATCATTTATGAAGGTTTTTTTCGCTTCTTTCTTCGCAGCTACAGTTTTTAGTCTATTAACGGTTATTCCAAATCAAGTTTTTGCCGCAACCGAATTTAAGCTAAACCCTAATCTTAACTACTCTAGTGATTCTAACGACGGCCCTCTAATCACGGGTAAAGATATGAAGAATGGAGTAATTGATAAGGGTAGGCCCACCTACATAATATTCTATCACCGTGAGTGCTATAACTCTAAACGCCAGGCCAGACGCACTGTTGAGCTATATGGTAAATATATGGGTAAAGTCGATTTTATAGTCGTCGATCTCGATTCACCGAGGTCAAAAGAGCAGAACGATCTTGTAAAGAAGCACTATAAAAACTACATCCCTCACGTAACCATAGTAGATAAAATGGGTGAAGTTGTTTACGACCGTAGCGGCGAAGTCGGAAACGGCAGAACGTCCGATCTATTGGACAAGCTTCTATAGATTACTGCATATTGGCATTACAGCCGTCCGCGCCGTCTGCCATTTCCATGCACGTTTTAGGGTCGCTTGTCATACCGCAGAGCGTATTGTAATAATTGCAACCCTCGTGATTAAACGCTATGTCCTTAAAATCAAACGGACCTGACACAGGTTTTCCAAACGTAATTGGGAATCCGGTGTTTACATGTGTGTATCCAAGAGCGCTCGGCGGGAGCTTGGGTACTTCGTCGTTTGTGTTAAACACTCTCCAGCTCTCAGTGTCAAAACCATCAAAACGGCTCTTAAAGGTACTGTCCCCGACCCTTGGGCTTGCGAAGCTGTATGTTACCGGGTCGCTAAAGTCCGTATTCGCGGCTATATCGGGCATCGCGAGTCCGGCAAGAGCCGCACCAAGGCTGTGGCCTGTTATGTACACGTTATCGAAGTCTCCCATTTTTGCGAGGCTGTTTACCTCTTCAACTATTCCCAGGCTCTCGTATATGTCTGTGAATCCCTTCTCAGTCATGCCGCCGTTACTCACGTTTGTATACGGGACGAATGGGAAATCTGCGTCGGCTATCCATTCGTCTATAGTCTTGGTTCCTCTGAAAACAACGTATATGTTATTGTTGGCAGTTGCTATAAAAGCTATCGGCACCTCTACATCTAGCCCTATACCCAGAAAGTTCTCACCGGTAAGAAACTGAATGATAAGCTTATAGGGCTCTGGCAGAGTAAACTGTACGCCGTTATTAGAGTCAATCAGCATCTGGTATGCCTGAAGGCTAAGTCTCATAAGCTCGGTTGCAGTGTCAATATCGAATTCATTTCCCGGAGAAGGCGCTTCCCCGACTAAATCATCCGTATCATCTGATGGTCCGACTATTTTATTGTTCTCGTCACAGGATATTGCAAAAGTTATTACGAAGACGGCAGTGAGCAATAATGCCGAGGCTTTTGATAGTAATACTCTCATATTTATTGAATCCTCCTATTGATTGCACTCTTAAAAATTATAACCGTGATTTTTTTACCCGGTTGTATTTATTGCCGCCGTGTGAAAAATAGATACAACCGCTCTTAGTTTGAGGTGAGGAAACTTACTTAAACGGGTTCAGCCCGTATAGCTCTCGAAGCGTCTCGACTAATTTGGGCTTCTCTACAAAGAGCCTGTACTGCATCAGATTGAGTACCGATGTAAAATCCTTCCACTCTGTCGCCAAGGGTTTATCGCCCGTTACAAGCTCCTTTGCTTCATTGATGCTATCATGAAAGTATTCAGAAAACGTTTTATTGCTCAGCTCGTCCTCGAGTGACTCGATAATCTTTGAGAACTCGCCTTTGTCGAGCCATACGCCGTGGCAGGAGCCGCAGTGGTTAATTCTTACCCCGGTGTGTCCGTATTCTATGCTTATCATGTTCGCACCGTCCACAGGGCACTTAAGCTCGGTATCTTGAGCCTTAAAATGTTCCGGGTGCTTCCAAATCTCAAAGTCCATCCACCCCAGATTCGGGTCGGCTACTTCTTCGGCTTGATTAAGCTCACCCCGGTCAAACCATACCCCTCCGCACCGCTCGCACTCATCAACATCGACATCGCCTATTACCTTTACATTAAGCTCTATATTACATTTAGGACAGTTCTTCATCGCATCTCCGTTGTCATATTTATTCTTGGGTTATAAGAGGAATTATACTACAATAGCGTGCCTTAATTCAAAGCTTCTCAATACTCATTTGGCATATTGAAAAAAGTGCCTACATTTTTAACCCTGTCACCCATGAAATATAGATATACGCAGTCATAGGTGAGCCCTTTCCCGGTCTCACAGCTGTATATCCACTTCTCACCATAGCGGGCTTTAACAGGAGTTGTGTCCTTCTGCCAAGGCTCACCGATCGCCTCCACCACTTCTGACTTAGTCATACCCTTAAGCACAAGCCCGTCGTGAATCTTCTGTACCGCCTCATTCCCGCTGGATTGGCTAGTAGCTTCTGTCGCAGTTACAGATACATACAGAACTGAAACGAACAAAACCGCTACCGGGATAATTCTGGTTATAGTTTTTGAAATATTCATAATAAGCTTGCTTCCGATTTCTAAGTTCTGGAAAAGAGGATTAGTGCCGGTCATCCCCAAACTCAAACCCAAGCTCTCCCTTCTTCACAACAATCTTCACCTTCCCGCCTCGGCCCGAAGACAGGTCACCAAACAGGATTTCTTTAGAGAGCTTCTGAGATATCTCATTGTCTATCAGTCTCTGTATGGGTCTCGCGCCGAGCTGCTTGTCGTAGCCCTTCTCGGCAATATAAGTCCTTGCTTTGGGTGTAAGCTCAAGCGTAACTTTCTTGGTTTTCAGGCGCTCCGCTAGCTGCCCCACCATCTTGTCCACTATCTTCTCAACCACTTTTTCAGTGAGCGAGCTAAAGTGCAGTGTGGCGTTAAGTCTGTTCCTGAACTCGGGGCTGAAGAATTTTTCTATGGCAATAAGGCTCTTATCCTCAAACTCGTCCTTTTCAAACCCTACGGTCCTCTGGCTGCTCTCCCTGGAGCCTGTGTTCGTAGTCAGTATCAGTACTATCTGTCGGAAGTCTACTTTCCTTCCATTTGAGTCGGTAAGTGTGGCGTGGTCCATTACCTGAAGTAGTACGTTGTATATATCCTCGTGAGCCTTCTCTATCTCGTCAAGTAATAGCACAGCGTGAGGGTTCTGGTGTATAGCTTCAGTCAGCTGCCCTCCCTCGTCATAACCGACGTATCCGGGCGGAGATCCTATGAGGCGCGATACCGTGTGTTTTTCCATATACTCACTCATATCGAACCGTATAAACTCGATCCCCATAGCCTCAGCAAGCTGCTTTGCAAGCTCGGTCTTACCCACTCCCGTGGGTCCTGCGAACATAAAATTCCCAACTGGCTTATTTGGCTCGCTCAGGCCCGAGCGCGACATTTGTATAGCTGTCACTAGCTTATCCACCGCCTCGTCCTGACCGAATATAACTTTCTTAAGATCCCCAGCCAGAGTCATGAGCCTGTTTCTGTCGTCGACCTTGACCGTTCTGCTCGGTATCTTGGCTATCTTGGATACAAGGGTTTCTATCTCTTTGACTGTGACCTGTTTTACGTCGGAATCGTATTTCCTTAGCTTTACAGCAGCTCCCGCTTCGTCGATCAGGTCTATTGCCTTATCAGGTAGTCTTCTGTCGTTCATATACTTTGCTGAAAGCTCGACGGCTGCTTTAAGAGCGGGGGTCGAGTACTTTACCCCGTGGAATTCTTCGTAGTATTTCTTAAGTCCCTGGAGTATTTTAAGGCACTCGTCTTCGCTTGGCTCGAATACGTCGATTCTCTGAAACCTTCTCGCAAGCGCATGGTCTTTTTCAAAAACGCTTCTGTACTCTTTAAGAGTGGTGGTTCCGATGCACCTGATCTCCCCGCTCGATAGGGCAGGTTTTAGCATGTTCGATGCGTCGAGCGTGCCTCCCGACACGGCTCCCGCGCCGATTACTGTATGTATTTCGTCAATAAAGAGGACTTTTTTCTCATCCCCTTTTACGGTGTCTATTATGGCTTTTAGTCGTTCTTCAAAATCTCCCCTGTAGCGCGTGCCTGCGGTGAGAGAGCCCATATCGAGTGCATAAATGTCCGTCTCGTCAAGTGCGCCCGGGACTTTTTTCTCCGCTATTCTTAGTGCAAGTCCCTCTGCAATGGCGGTTTTCCCTACCCCGGCGTCACCTACGAAAATAGGGTTATTCTTTCTTCTCCTCGCCAGTATATGCACTGTGCGATCGATTTCACTTTCTCTTCCGATAAGGGGGTCGAGCTTGCCGTCCCTTGCCTTATCGACCAGATTAGTGCAGTACTCACTCAGTGGATCTTTTATTTGCTGCTGCGATTCGGCATCGGTCTTGGCAATGCTGGTAGAGCCCTCTTTTCTGATAAACTCGCCGCCTCCGTGCGATACGAAACGCACAACATCGTAGCGGCTAACACCTTGCTGATTCAGTATGTACACAGCATGTGACTCGTCCACCCTGAACATAGCGATCAGTATGCTGCTTCCGTTTATCTGTGTCTTATCGGCAGACTCGGCGTGCATTGCGGCAAGTCTCAGGACAAACTGGCTTCCGGCTGAATATTCGGGCTCGCCGAGGTACTCGGATTCAATCGGAGGCATATTCTCATTCATAAAGTTATCGAGCGAGTCTCTCAGGTTATCCAGGTCCACTCCGCACCCTATTAATACAGGGGATGCGTCCGGATCATAGGTAAGCTCGAGCAGAATGTGCTCGAGTGTGATATATTCATGCTTTCTGGNTTTTGCCTGATCAAACGCCCNTCTGAGTGTNTNTTCCAGCTCTTTTGATAGTGTCATTCTTCCTCACCNCCGCTCTCTACTTCCAGTACGCATTGGAGCGGATGCTCGTACTGTTTTGCTATTTTGTCNACCTGTTCTATTTTTGTNGTCGCTTCATCATAAGTATACACACCCACGCTACTTTTCCCNGTNGTATGNGCNTCNAGCATTATTCTGGTCGATTCCTCCTGAGTTTTATAGAATATTCTAACCAGAATCCATACCACGAAGTCCCTGGGTGTATAGTCATCATTCAGAAGTACGACCCTGTACATATCCGGCTTCTTTACCTTAAACTTCTCTTCGGTAAGAAGGTTTCCTTCCAGGTCTTCGGGTCTAATTTTTCCGTCTTCCATTCTCTATTACTTTCCGTATAGATATTTGAGCGGGGACTGCCTGTTATATTGTTTTATCAGGTTATCCGTATACTCTGTTTCTCCCCTTAAATAATCCTCAATCGCAGTAGAGGCTCCTTCGTGAAATATATAATGCGAGCTGTATGTTGGCACCGCTCCAAAACCCCTTAAAAATTTATGCTCACCCTGCGCTCCGGCTTCAAAAACCTGTACCCCCCTATCTATAGAATAATCTATTAATTTGTAGAAACAACATTCAAAATGGAGATTTTTGTAGTTGTATGCAGCTCCCCAATACCGCCCGAAAAGACTCTCATTCTTCACTATATTAAAGGTTCCGCCCACCCAGATATTCCCGTCCTTTGCCATTACGAGGACAATCCGGTGACGGAAATTCTCATACATCAAATCAAAAAATTCTCTGTTTAAATAAGCGCTTCCCCACTTTCTTGAGTGGGTGTCCATATAGAACTCCCATATAGCGTCCATATGCTCTTCAGTGATTTCGTCTTTCTCTACGATCTTTATTTCAAGCCCTGACTCTTGTAAGTACTTTCTTTCTTTCCGTATCTGTTTCTTCCTGCCCGATCGCATGTCACACAGAAAATCGTCAAAACTCTTATACCCTTTGTTTTTCCAGTGGTACTGGTGAGTTTTTCTGGTCAGAAATCCCATATTTTCCAGGAAGCCTTTTTCCTTATCGGTCAGGAATAAGAAGTGTATCGAGGAGCAGTTTTCCTCAATTGAAACATCAATAAGGCNTTTTACAAGATATTCTGCGCACTCTTCAAACGAGTACTCCGGGTGGACGAGTATCCGGACCCCTGTNGCAGGAGTAAACGGAATCGCCACAACCATTTTCGGATAATAGCTCAGTCCCGAGCTCTCAAAAGCGCGCGCCCACTCCCAGTCGAAAATATACTCACCGTAAGAATCAAGTCTTATATATGAAGTAAGGGCGCCTACTATCTTGCCCCCTTCTTCTAGTACAATATAACGGGGGTTCCAGGTAGTTCTCGGACCAACACAGCCCGATTTCTCGAGAGCCTCTACAAACTCATATTCGAGAAATGGGTTTTGGGGGTCTACAATAGCGTTATACTGCTCTTTGTCTATTGCCGAGATTGAATTATGTACTTTTGTCTGAATATCTTTATCCATTATTAACCCGGCTGTATGTGAATCAAATTTGCACGTGGGCACCAACATAAATTAGTATAGCACCTACGGCGGAGTGTAAATAAAAAAATGGTGATTTTGATTGCTCAGCACATAGGGTAAATTTCAGAGTAACAATTTTCTATTCCGGCTATGGGAGTAATGAGCACAGGATGAATAAAGCTTCAAGGACATTAAACATAAGTATCAAACTAGCGGTAACGTGTTTTTATATCTTTTTTATTACAGGAGCGGGAATCTCAGGGGCACAAACCCAAAGCGAAGAAATACAAAATGAGGAAGTGATATTTGATGTTTTATTCGACTCAGATAATAACGATATAAGCTCCGATACTAAAGACGGTCTTAACCGGCATGCAGATACTCTTATAAATAATCCCGAAACGATAGCGGTGCTTGAAGGATATTCAGACTCTACCGGAGATGACGACTATAACTTAGAGTTATCAGGGCAAAGGGCTCAGTCCGTAAAGGATTACCTTATTAACAGAGGCGTTCCATCGGAAAACTTAAGCGTAGCTCCCAAGGGAGGAACCGACCGCTTTTCGTCGGGCGAGACTCAGGAAGCCCTTGCTAGTAACAGAAGAGTGCGTGTCATATACGAGCTTCCAGTTGTCATCGAAGAGGAGAGCCTGCCCGAGACTCAGACTCTTGAGGAGAACGAGGATACCGAGCCTAATCTCCCAAAATCTCTTGAGGAAGAGACTACAGACACGGACGAGATTGACCCAGAATTAGTTACAGTCGAAGCCCCCCTGCCTGCAGCTACCCCAAAGCCCGTGCCGCCCACGCCGCCGCCCTCACTGCTTAACTCGATCGGCAGCGAAATTAATAACAGCGCCCCAGGCGAAATCGTTTTTGAGCCGCCTAAGAATATGCAGCTCCAGGGTACCTATCTTGTCGAAGCTCTGGTAAGCAAAAACTTTATAGACGGGCTTATTTCAGCTCTCCAAAAGCAATCGCAAGTAGAGAGCCTGAAACTGAGCCAGGACTTGCTTGTATTACTTTCGGGAAAAGGTTTTGAAGTACAGCCGGTGGAGGATTCCTTCAACTCCCGGGACCTCTTTCCGGATGACCACGGCGCCAGGTCCGAAACCGTTGCTCCGGCTGAAGACATCAAATGGCAGTGGTATGTGACACCTGTAAAAGCTGGGTACCAGCCCCTTCTTTTATCCGTAATAGTTGATATTGAAGAGCCTATATATGATCAGACCAGCACCGAATATGATACGTACACAAAAATAGTCAATGTTAGAGAGGGTTTTCTGCGCTCCCTACTTGGGAGCTACTGGCTTACCTCTTTAGTAGTATTACTCGTTATCGCGGTAGCAAGCTGGGTTATCTTGGGTAAATTCAATATGATATAGCGTCTCTATATGTTCAGGACCGGAGGTCAGAATGGAATGGCTTCGAAAACTTAAAGGCAAGGGCGGCATGATTAAACAAATAGACCACGCCGCTATAGTCGTGAGCGATATGGACAGGGCATTTGAGTTCTATTCGGGTGTTCTGGGACTGGACGTCATACTAGATGGCCGGGAGAGCGGGGAACAGAAAAAATCTTTCCTCGGAAATAAGAAACAAGTGCTTATAGCTTTAACAGAGGATAAGAATCGCGCGGCAGGCGACACGGCAGATGTTGAGGGTGTAAACCATATAGCATTTTTAGTTGGAGATTTGGAGAAATCAAGCCGGCTGTTAAAAGAAAAGGGAATCCGCTTTATTGAAGAGAAGAGAGATGAGAGCGGGAAAATCACTGCTTACCACTTTTTAGACCCAGACGGGCTCGAGCTTGAAATCTGTACGGCTTCAGAAAATGAAGTGCCTCAATATTAGAGCTGCAATGTTTTCTTATTGATAACTCATACTCCCAGAAAATAAAAACCTTTAAAAATCCTGATTTATGTATATATTCTAGGTATAAGAATAGTTGGGATATTCATATTATTTTAATAATAGGCGGATAGAATAATGAGCATGGTAGATACCGAAAAGTACAGCCTGCCGGTCAGATACGGCACAGATATGCGCATACTCATAGTAGGCGGCGGTATAGCAGGACTAACGCTTGCGGGGTTATTGCAGCAAAGAGGGTTCAGACCTACGGTGGCAGAGCGTATTCCAGAGTACGGCAACGTGGGTTATATAATAGTGCTTTGGCCTGCCGGAAGCCGCATCTTAAAAGGCTTAGGGGTCTATGAAGATTTACTTGAAGCGGGGCTTCCGTTCTCAGATTATAATGTGTGGGACGAGAGCGGAGAAATGCTTCAATCCTATTCGGTGCTTCCTGTAACAGAGAAGTACGGTCCAATGATAAGCATCTACAGGCCCGAGTTAATTAACGTTCTCAGAAAAGCAGTTGATCCCGAATTTATCCGCATGGATACTCGGGTTCAGAATATGGAACAGACAAATGACGAGGTGTTTGTTACTTTCAGTGACGGTTCCGAGGAAACATACGACCTGGTGCTTGGCTGTGATGGAGTGAATTCTGAGACCCGGAGACAAGTTTTCGGGGAAGTCCAGCCTACATTCGGCGGAATGACGGGCTGGAATTTTTGGGTTAAATCCGGGATTTTAGAGCCAACCCAAATCGCGGAGTACTGGGGAACAGGCAAGTTTCTTGGCATATGGCCCACTAAAGGTCGCCTGTCCGTATTCACAAGCATCAGAAGCCCTGAAGGTATTCCCGACCCGATTGATGGGAGGATTGACAGAATAAACGAGAATTTTCAAGGGTTTAACGGAATAGTGCCTGAAATACTTTCCCATTTAGATGATCCGAATGAGATTTATCATAGTGATTATTACGATCTCCAGATAGACAAGTGGTATAAGGGTAGAGTCGGCCTCATAGGGGATTCTGCGCACGCTGTTCTTCCAACAGCAGGCGGTGGAGTATCGATGGCCATGGAATCCGCTGCAGTTATGGCGGATGAGCTCTGTAGAGCCGATTCAAAATATATCAGTCATGCTCTTGAGGCGCACATGACCAGGAGGCGCTCCCGCGTAGATAAAATACAAAACCAGTCTCGCATGATGGGCAAATTCGCATATGCCAACAGTAAAGCGGTTTCTTCTCTCAGAAATCTCGTGCTGAAGCTATTTTCGAAAAAAATTCATTTCAACTATTGGGACAGTATGCTTAAAGAACCCATATAGTTCCTCTAATATCCACATATCACCGACCCCATCCCGCTCAATTCTCGGCATGAATATTTTCTTCAAGATAGGGAATCATCAGTTATAATTTTATTCATACTTTTTACAGATACGTGTGTGCGAGCGTATTGATTATTTATATATGATGGGAGCGGTATTTAATTTAACCACTATAAATTAATCAATAATAATGTTAGTCGGAGGTATTAAAGCCATGCCGAAATTGGCAAGAATTCTCATATTAATCATGGTGTTATGTGTAGGTTTTTCAGGAGCTCATATGGAAGCTATAGCCCAGAGCGGCGAGTATCAATCCCTTTCGCCCCTTGTTAAACAACTGAGTCCTTCGGTTGTAAACATCAGTACGACGAGCGTTAGCAAAGGAAGAAGCTTCTCATATCAATCACCATTCGGCGGAGAGGAGCAGGGAGACCCGTTTCAAGACTTTTTTAAGCGTTACTTCGGCGACGCCCCTGAGCAGGAATTCAAGAGAAAGGGCCTCGGCTCGGGTTTCATATTCAGTGAAGACGGCTACATCATTACCAATAACCATGTAGTGGAAAGAGCAACCGATATAAAAGTAATAATGCAAAACGGGGACAGTTATCAGGCGGAGACCATAGGAACAGACCCTAAAACGGATTTAGCACTGCTTAAAATAGAACCCGAGACTAAGCTGCCCGCAGTGAAGTTCGGAAACTCTCAAGGGCTTGAGATAGGCGACTGGGTTTTAGCAATCGGGAATCCGTTTGGTCTCGGACATACTGTAACGGCCGGAATAATAAGCGCCAAGGGAAGATCCCTCGGGCTCGGCTCATATGACGATTTCCTACAGACGGACGCGGCAATTAACCCCGGCAACAGCGGCGGACCTCTATTTAATTTCGACGGTGAAGTAATAGGTGTTAATACCGCTATCATAGCAGGCGGACAGGGGATTGGGTTTGCCATACCTATCAATATGGCAAAGGACGTAGTGGCGCAGCTCCGTAACTCTGGAAAAGTAGTCCGGGGATGGATCGGTGTGTACGTACAAGAGGTTACGCCCGAGATATCCGAGGGGCTTAATTTAAACGGTGAGAAGGGCGCACTTGTAGCTGACGTCAGCCCCGATGGCCCGGCAGACAAAGCGGGTTTGAAGAGAGGGGACGTAATAGTCGAATTCAACGGGACAACGATAGAAGAAATGCCCGATCTGCCTAAAACGGTAGCTTCTTATGCGCCAGGGACTAAAACCAAGATGAAGGTAATAAGGGGCGGAAAAGAGAAGACTTTGAAAATAAAGCTCGGCGAGCTTCCGGATGAGGTCGCTCAGAGCTCGAGACGTACCCCGGGAAAGGCGGTTGAGCAGAACCTGGGACTCGTCGTTCAAGAGATTACCCCTCGTGTAAAGAAGCGCTTTGGCGTTGAGCATTCCATGGGTGTGATTATTACAGATGTGCAAAGTGGCAGCATAGCGGCTGTTGCAGGGCTCAGACCGGGAGATGTAATCCTTGAGATAAACAAAGACCGGATCGCTAATCTTGATAATTACAGAAACACAATGGACTCCACTGAATCCGGACAAAATGTGCTCTTTTTAATTCAGCGAGGAACCAGCACTATCTACGTAGCACTTAAGACGGATGCCGATGACAATGACAATAAAGGCTGAGGAGCGCTTAGCGGATTTTGGGATCGAGGTCCCCGAGGTCCAGACACCTTTAGGTGCGTATGTGCCCGCAGTTATTTCAGGACAATTGATATTTATATCTGGTCAGCTCCCCATGGTAAAAGGGGAGCTGACCAGAAAGGGTAAAGTAGGCTCTGAAGTGTCTTTGGAGCAGGGCATGGAAGCTGCACGCAGAGCTTCTGTGAACGCTATAGCTGTGCTAAAGAATGAGCTTGGCGACTTAGACCGGGTCGAGAGGATCGTAAAAATAACGGGATATGTAGCAAGCGCCCCGGGATTTAACCAGCAGGCCAACGTGATGAACGGGGCGTCTGAGTTGTTCTTTCAAATTTTTGGTGAAGCTGGACGCCACGCGAGGGTGGCAGTAGGTGTTTCAGAGCTTCCCCTAGATGCGCCCGTTGAAATAGAAGTTATAGCTAAAATTTCAGATTAAATCTTTGCACTATCAGCACCATCTATACATCTTAAATGAGCCGTCCCATAAAAACTTTTATTTATTCCGACTACCCGTCCGGATCACTCAATATCTCTGCAATACGGGAATATCTTGCAAGATACGGATTCCAAACAGAGGACCGCGGCAATGTCATTAGTTTCCTTGAGCTATCCAATGATAGTCTTACTTCTATTGCCGAGATACTCTCTGGCGCTGTGGTAGACGATATATCATCAGATATAACGAAACTATCCGTCCCGAACAGTGCTCAAGTAAATTCCGAAATGAATAGACTCTTAGGGAGGGAAAATACTGAAGGGGTTCTCTATGACGGATATTGGCTTGAAAGAATATTCCACAGAGCACTGTCTGAGAGAGTTCTTCTTGAGCTCGGAGATGATTATCTACACCTCATATTCACCTCCAGGCTTTTCGGGACTTTTGAAGACAGAAGATATCACGCTCGCGTAGTGCTCACGGGGGTTCCCTCTTTGATATCCACCTCGGGATTAATCGAGGCTCCGGCTAAGCCCAGGGAATATTACTTTATAAAAGGTGGTTTGATTCAAAGCGGTAAGGAGGTAGGCGTGCTGGATGAAATGTACAAGGGAAGATTTGTAGAATACGACGACCCTAAAATTTCCTCCATACTGTGTTCATACGCGCTTCAAGCTGTCTTCTACCATATGAGCGGAAAAGCTTTTTGTGATAATAAGGCGTGCTGTCTTTATAACTCACACTGGCAGGAGGACGTACTCAGAGTACAATACGAGGGAATGCCGTGTGATGAATGCCTGGAATTGATTAAATAGGGTAGGAAAAAGAGGAGACTCATGCTTATTGAGCCTCCTCGGATTGTAGTTATGTGTTTACGCTCTTGCTTGTTCTTGTTCCTTTCCTTCGAGTATGTCTATTGCCACCTGTGCGGCTTTCTTTCCTGAAAGCAGCATACCGCCGAACGTAGGTCCCATTCTCGGGAGTCCGTATGTAGTATTAACCGACATACCGCAAGCGATCAGCCCTGGGTGTACAAGCCCCGTATACTCAACAAGAGCCTGCTCCGATTTCTCGACCCACATGGAGCCGTGACCCGGAAGTTTTTTATAGAGACCCTGCTGAGATAGTCTGTTGACACAATATGCGTCGTGCCCTGTGGCGTCGATTACGAGCTTTGACTCAATCGCAATCGGGTCAAGACAAGTGATCTCCTTAGGCATATTCGCAATAGGCGTCCAGTTTATAACAATTCCTGCTACTCGTCCGTTCTCTCTGTATACGAGGTCGTCGAACATAGTCATGTTTCTAATCTTAGCTCCAGCCTCACATGTCATCGCTATAAGCTTTGAGCACGCGTAAGGTCCGTCAGCTACGTATAGTCCCTTTTCGACTTCCTCATAGGGCACTTCAATCTCGTCCAGCACTTCGTGTCCGGGATCTCTTACAGTGACCTTGTTCATCAGATATCCGCCAATCCAAAACCCGCCGCCGAGATAGTTCATTCTCTCAACCAAAAGCACTTTATATTTCTTTTTCGCAATATCCTTTGCCGCTACAAGACCGCTCGGACCGGCCCCGACAACAATTACATCGCTTGAAATATATTCGGTGAATTCTTTAGCGAAGCCCTCGACTATAGCCTTGGTTACCTCTTTCTCTCCGATCGGTGCAAAATTACTTTTTATCTCTGCCATGAATTACTACCTCCGTAAAATATCTCGTTTAACCGTTTTACTCTATCATAGATAGAGACTGGGTCAATAGAGACATTCTAACTAGCTATTTTTGATGTTTTTATTTATTAATTGTTGGCTAATGCCGTAAACTTAGGTTATCTTATTTGTACCTTAATAACGGTCATTACCGCCTATTTCCCGGAGGGACGTTACATGTTAAGTAACATCAATAAAACAGCATTTTTTATAATTTCATCCATTTTTTTTGTTATATTCCTAGTTTTTATTACATCCTTGGCCCTGTCCAATGAAGCGTATGCAGGCCTTATAATGGAGCAGGTTGTCTATGAAGAAGGCTCTTCGAACAAGCAGCAGTCCACTCTCTACGTTCAGGACAATAAGCTTAAGCAGGTAGATAAAGGGGATAGAAACCAACCCACGGTTATATTTGATTTGGGAGCAAGCAATATAACTCTTGTGAACAACGAAAATAAGGTTTATATACACCTTACGATGGAAGAGCATTTAAAATCGTTTGAAGCTATGATGCAGCAAACAAAAGAAGGGGAACAGGCAGCGAAAAAGCTGACACTTGAAAAGTCCGACGAAACTATCAAGATCGCAGGATACAACACAACGAAATATTCTATATTTGAAAACGGCAAACTAGCCACAGAATATTGGGTTAGCAATGAGCCTGGGTTTAATAACGAGATCAATTTCGAGAAGATGGCAAAGCTCATGAACGATGTAAAAAACATAAGCCAGACTGTCGGAGGCTCGGCTTCAATTTCCGATCAAGAGTATCAGATATTCAGGGAAATTTATCAGAACGGCTACCCGCTTAAAACTATTTATCACACTGAAGACGACAGCCCTGTCGTCATAGAAGAAATCCTGAGCGTCAAGAGTAAAGATCTGCCGGCAAGCGAGTTTCAGCCTCCGGCAGGTTACCAAAAGATTACGTATCAGGATATTTTAAATCAGCAGGGACAGTAACGAACCTAAAAGGGTATTGTTTATAAGTGATTTTTGTTTAGTTCTCTTAGTCTTTTTCTTCAGGACTTTCCGTATTCTCTTCTTCGGTCTGCTCAGCCACTTCTTCCGTCTCTTCCACTACCTCTTGCTCCTGGGACTCTTCTTGTGCGGCCGTTTCCTGTTCTTCTGATACCAGCTCCTCAATAACTTCTTCCTCTACATCCTCTTCAATGGGTACCGGATTTTCCTCGTCCACAACATGGACTAAAATGCTCGGAGCAACTTCGTGATAGAGTTTTATCTTGATATCGTAATTACCCAAAGACTTTATCGGACTGTCAAGCACAATATGCTTCTTATCTATTTCAAGCCCCTGCTTGGCAAGCTCATCCGCAATATTCTGTGAGGTTACGGAGCCAAAAAGCTTTTCCTCTTCCCCTACTTTTACGGGGATGAGTAATGTGACTCCCTCAAGTTTTTGGGCTATACCCTCAGCCTCACCCTGTTGCTGGTCCTGTTTTTTCTTAATTATTCCGCCTTTTTGCTCCCAGATTTTAAGATTCCCCGGGGTTGCTCTAACGGCAAGCTTTTTGGGCAGGAGAAAGTTTCTGGCAAGCCCGTTCTTAACCTCTTTTATATCGCCCTCTCTACCTAAAGAGTCGACATCAGTAGTCAATATTACTTTCATTTTTTGACAACCTCCCGATAATTCTGGTTATTACTTTTCTCTTAAATAGTATCATTAAATCACTCGCATCAACTGCCTAACATTTGCCCGTTTAATGAAGCACTGTGTAGGGCAAAAGAGCCATGTAGCGTGTTCTCTTTATGGCTATAGCGAGCTGTCTCTGATGAAACGCGCAGAGCCCTGAATTTCTTCTCGGTACTATCTTCTTTCTATCCGAGATGAATCTCGACATCAGATCTACGTTCTTATAGTCTATCTCAAGAGGCTCTGTGCAGAACCTGCATACTTTCTTTTTAGCGAAGTATCTTCTATTTCTTGGAGATTCCATTACTCTTTTCCTCCTTCTTCTTCTGCGGTTTCGGGCGCGCTTTGCACCTCGGTTTCAGCTTCAGCTGCCTGCGGCTCTGTCGGCTCCTCTATAGGAGTCTCTTGTTCTTGTGGCTGTGCCGCTGTCTCCTCAGGTGTTACCTCCTGTGGAGTTTCCGGCTGATCTGCCGCTGTCTCAACTGTTTCAGATTTTGGCTCCTCGGTCGGCGCCGGTTCTGCAGGGGCCTCTGGGGCCTTCGCTGTCTCGGCGGCCGGAGGTGTCTCCGCGACTTCGGACTCAGCAGCGCTACTTTCAGCAGCGTTCTTTTCCCTTACGGCTACTTCCTCAGTAATCTTTACAGTCATAAATCTGAGTACATCGGTATTATAAAACCGAAGATGTTTTTCAATGTCTCTTGTAACAGTGGGGAGAGCTTTGAATATTAAAATATAAAAGACTCCCCTTTTATGGTCCAATATTTCATAAGCCAGTGACCTTTCGGCCCACTTATCGGATTTCATTACTTCGCCTTCATGGGCTTCTATGAATTCCGGTAGTTTTGATTGGATCTTGCTGAGTTCGTCTTCTTTGAGGTCAGGTCTGACCACATAGAGAGTTTCGTAGTAATTAGGCTTTAAAGCCATGTTTAATACCTCCTGTCTTGGACTTTAGGGTTCTGCACGCTACCTTCGGGGTAAGCACAGAACGACAGATTATGTCAAAAGCTTTTATATATTACCAGTAATTTACTATTTGTTAATAGGTAATTAAGGATGCGGCTTTTTGCATGTAAGCCGCATCCCTTTATTTTCTTTATTCGTTTGTCAGATCAATAGCGGCGCAATAACGAGCGAAACAATTGACATGAGCTTAATTAATATGTTCATAGCGGGTCCTGATGTGTCTTTAAACGGGTCGCCGATCGTATCACCTACGACAGCGGCTTTATGAGCATCAGATCCTTTGCCGCCCAAGTTGCCTTCTTCAATATATTTCTTTGCGTTATCCCAGGCTCCACCCGAGTTTGCCATCATAAGAGCGAGCATAACACCCGATACGATAGCTCCCGCAAGGAATCCGCCCAGGCCTTCTGCGTCTAGAATAAGGCCAATTACTATAGGAGCTACAACTGCGATCACTCCGGGAATTACCATTTCCCTAAGCGAGGCATCCGTGCTTATAGCAACGCATTTTGCGTGGTCGGGTTTAGCTTCGCCTTCCAAGAGCCCCGGTATTTCTTTGAACTGTCTTCTAACTTCCTCTACCATTTTCTGTGCCGTTCTTCCTACAGCGCCCATCGTGAGTGCGCCGAGCAAGAATGGTAGTGTTCCGCCGAGAAGCAATCCGACTACCACGTTACTGTGCGTGAGGTCGATCGAATCAAGCCCCACGGCTCTTGTGTAAGCTGCGAAAAGCGCAAGAGCTGCAAGTGCAGCAGAGCCGATTGCAAAGCCTTTTCCGATTGCCGCTGTTGTATTTCCGAGCGAGTCCAGCTTGTCTGTGATTTTTCTTACGTCGTCTCCGAGCTCAGACATCTCCGTAATACCTCCGGCGTTGTCTGCTACAGGACCGTAAGCGTCAACCGACATCGTAATACCGATAGTTGCAAGCATACTTACTGCAGCTATTCCGATTCCATATAGACCAGCAAATGTATATGATAGTCCGATTGCAATCGCTATCGTTATAACAGGGAGAGTTGTGCTTACCATACCCACTGAAAGCCCTTCGATGATGTTTGTTGCAACACCTGTCTGAGATGCTTCAGCAATTTTCCTTACAGGCGCACCTGAAGTGTAGTACTCTGTCAGAAGTCCTATTGCGATACCTGCCAGTAATCCCAATACCGCTGATAGCCATATCCACATTATGTAGCCGCCTATACCGTCTACGAGGCCTACTATAAGGAGGATTATAAGAGAAAGCGCAAGGTATATACCGCCGGCATAGAATGTAGCGCGTCTCAGCACTAACTGCGGCTCGATGTCCTTCATCCACTCAACGCTCTTTGAGCCTATTATAGAAGAGAAGCTTCCGATAGCAATAAGAATAATCGGTATGGACATGAGTGCGATTTCATTGCTGCCCCAGCCTGCTGCGATAACAATGGTGGCGATTACGGCGCCTACGTAGGATTCAAAAAGGTCAGCTCCCATTCCCGCCACGTCTCCGACGTTGTCTCCAACATTATCGGCGATAGTTGCAGGATTTCTCGGGTCGTCTTCCGGGATTCCGGCTTCAACCTTTCCTACGAGGTCAGCGCCAACGTCGGCACCCTTCGTAAATATACCGCCTCCGATCCTGGCAAACAGCGCCACTGAGCTTGCGCCCATTGCGAATCCGCCGATTATCTCGCCGAATTGCTGAGCAAAACCGGCAAGTCCGGCAGCGTCCTCAGGATTGTCGGGAAGTCCTATACCAAAGGTAAATGCCACTGAAAGACCCAAGAGACCAAGTCCTGCGACTGAAAGTCCCATAACGTTTCCGCCTTTAAATGCGACGGCGAGCGCTCTACCCTGTCCTTCCGTAGCCGCTGCCTGAGCAGTTCTTACATTTGCCTTAGTTGCGGATTTCATTCCGAAAAAGCCCGCCAGTACAGAGCAGACTGCGCCGCCAACATAAGCTACAGCCGTTCTCCAGTCGATAAATAATCCTAATAAGATAAATACGACCAGTACGAAAATTCCGATAATTCTGTATTCCCTGTTCAGGAACACCATCGCGCCCTCTTCAATAGAGGCGGCGATTCCTTTCATTTTATCATTGCCTTCGGGCAAGGACTTTACTTCGCGGTAAACGATAAAGGCATAGCCTAAAACGATTACACCTAAAATTAGCCCGAAAAGAGCAGCTATTACTTCTCCCATTTGATTAAACCTCCTTTTTTAATGAGAATCTACTTCCTCACTATTCTGTATTTGTTTATTTTTTGTGTTGTATTCATTCATTGCTCTTTCTAATCCCTCTTCGATAATTGCAAAAACGGCGTCTGCCGCCCGCTTTATCGAATCTTTAACTATCTCACCCTCTTCTTTCCTGAACCCGCTAAGCACATGGCCCGCTCCCGAATCTTTTACGAGCGGCTTTCCAATCCCTACCCTGACCCTAGTGAACTCATCTGAGCCAAGTGAGGAGATTATCGATTTTATGCCGTTGTGCCCGGCGCTACCGCCCCCAGATTTTATCTTGATATTTCCAAGGGGCAAGTCCATCTCATCGTATACCACTATGATATTGTCTGTCGGAATGTCGTAGAAGTTCTTTATACTTGAAACAGATTCCCCGCTCAGATTCATATAGGTTTCGGGTTTTAACAGCACAAGCTTGCTGCCGCCTGTGAACCCTTCCCCGAAAACGCCCTTAAACTTATTCTTTGTTAACTCTATTCCGACCCTTTTGCCTATCTCGTCCACAACTAAAAAACCAATGTTGTGCTTCGTATTATTATATTTTTTACCTGGGTTACCCAGGCCTGCTACCAATATCATTTTGCTGACTACTCTTCACTGCTCTCTTCTTGAGATTCATCTCCCTCTTCACCCTCTTCACCCTCTTCACCCTCTTCGCCTTCAATTTCTTCTTCGGTTTCTATTACCTCTACTCTAGGTGCCTGAACCGTGACGATTGTATCATCATCTTCGTGTAGTATGTCAACTCCTTCCGTTACCTCTAAAGTGTTTACGTGAATTGAGTGTCCGATCTCAAGCTCGGTCACGTCTACTTCGAATGAATTAGGAATATTTGTTGGCAGACATTCTACTGATATCTCTCTTAGTATTTCCTCGAGTATGCCGCCTTCTATTACCCCTTTGGATCTACCGGTTATCACTACAGGGACACTTACGGTAATTTTCTTACTTACATCAAGTGTCTGAAAATCGAAGTGAATAGGCTTACTCGTTATATAATCGTATTGTATTTCTCTTAGAAGCGAGAGTTTCTTTATTTTTTCATCGTCGTTATCAACGACTATTTCTAAAAGCGTGTTCTCTCCGGCCTCTGTTGACAGGGCTTGTTTCAAATCGCCGGGGTTGATGACGAGCGCTAAAGTCTCTTCACCTTTTCCATACAGGACAGCCGGGACATTGCCTTCATTTCTGATGGCTCTCGCCCCGCTTTTCCCCATTCTAACTCTCTTTAATACATTTAATGTGTTTTGTGCCATTGTTCTTACTCCTTCTATATATCTAGCGCCACTTTAGTTAAAAAGCGTGCTAATAGATTCTCCCTTTGTTATTCTTTTTATTGCCTCGCCCAGCAGATTTGCAATGCTGAGCACTTTGATTCGATCAGAAGCCGCCGCCTTTTCACTTGGTGGTATGGTGTCCGTTATTATGACTTCTTTGATTACAGAATCATGTATATTTTCAATAGCTTTTCCTGAGAGCACACCGTGTGTGCAGCAAAGACTGACGCTCTTAGCCCCTTCTCTTACCAGAGCCTTCCCCGCTTGAACAGCAGTTCCCGCTGTATCAACAAGGTCATCTACAACAATAACGTTTTTCCCCTCAACGTCACCGATTACGTTCATTATCTCGGCTACATTGGGGTTCGGACGCCTCTTATCCGTCATGGCGAGCCCGGCGTTAAGTATCTTGGCATACTGCCTCGCTCTTTCCATACCCCCGGCGTCGGGTGATACAATAACTGTATCGTCACCGTTCATTTTATTCTTGATGTAGTCAATAAAAACGGGTGTCGCATAAATATGATCGACAGGAATATTAAAAAATCCCTGTATCTGCCCTGCATGAAGATCTACCGTAACGACTCTGCTTATCCCCGCTGTTGAAATAAGATCAGCTACCAATTTGGCCGAGATAGGAGCCCTGGGTTTTACTTTCCGGTCCTGTCTGGCATAACCGTAGTATGGTATGACCGCGGTAATCTCTCTGGCCGAAGCTCTTTTAAGCGCGTCCGATAAAATTAATAACTCCATTATGTGTTCGTTTGTAGGCGGGCAGGTGGATTGAATTACAAAGATGTGCGAACCCCGTACACTTTCTGAGATTTCGGCCGAAAGCTCCCCGTCACTGAATCTTCGGATCTCAGCTTTCCCAAGGGATATGTCTAAATATTTACATATTGCCGTAGCTAGNGGGATGTTTGAGGTCCCGCAAAAAACCTTTGCATTATCCATGAAATTTCACTCTTAAATAATTCCCGGGCATCGCTGTACTAATTATTATTCCTGCTCTCGCTCACATACTTCGTTCGCTCGCGGCCCCCAGCCTCTGTCCCCAAATATGAATAACAGCACAACCCCCATAAAATAAAACAAGGTATTATAAAGTAGATATTAGATAATTCAAGATGATAACAGAACGCGGAGGAAAATTAGTTTGATTGTAGAGCCGAGCAGAAAACAAAGGGAAATCTTAGAGTCAGCCAGAGTTGCCAGAATGGCTACTGTGGACGAAGCCGGAAAGCCCCATATAGTCCCTATCTGTTATGCATTTGTTTCAGGGTTGATTTATACTCCGATCGATAAAAAACCAAAGAGCGTATCGGCAGATACTCTCAAGCGGATTAATAATATACGCTCAAATCCTTACATATCTTTTATAGTTGATAAGTACTACGAGGACTGGAGCAGGCTCTATTTTCTTAAACTCTCGGGTCTCGCGAGCTTAATAGAGAAGGGTGATGAGTATGAAAATTCCCTATTGAGTCTTTGTGAAAAATATTCCCAGTACAGGGATATGGATCTTTTGAATCTCGGGCTTCCTTTAATAAAGATCTCCCCGCAACGCATAGTTTCCTGGGGAGATATTACTTCTGGTTAAAAGGACAGGTAAGCTCTATTGTCCGTTTCGCGGATGAGTGTAATTTAGATCGCTTTACATATCGGTATTGATAGAGTTTCGTTATTGTCTATACAGATGTAGATATTAAATTAAAACGGATTGGGTAATTGAATTGTCATGATTAAAGCAGGTGTAGGAAGCTCCAGCATAGAAAACAGCATTCAAGCTGCGCGTGATGCGGCCCAGAAGGCAATGCAGCAAGCTGCCATCAATAAATGTGATTGGGCAATGGTGTTCTGCACATTCCCGCACAGGGCAAACTATGAAGAAATACTTAAGTGCGTTTGTGAAATAACCAAAACCAAGAACCTCAGCGGGTGCAGCGCTCTCGGCGTGCTTTCAAACGCGGGCGAGATTGAGGCTCAGCCCGGGATTGTAGTTCTAGCTGTTTCTTCAGATGAAATTAATGCTAAGCCATTCATAGTGCACCAATTAGGAGCAGGAGGGCTAAAGGCAGGAGAGGAAATCGGCAACACCCTCAAATCTATTGCAGATAAAGCCTCACTTCTCACTCTTCTTCCGGATCCTTTTCATATACATCCGGACCTCATGTTTTTAGGTATTAAGTCAAGGATCGGGGATATTCCGATTGTGGGAGCGTCCGCATCCGAAGATCCCAGGATTAACGATACTTTTGAATTTTACAGAGACACCGTAGCCTCGGGGGCGGCTTCAGGCTTCTTATTCAGCGGAGAATTTTCCTATAAGATAGATATAACCCAGGGTTGTAAGCTTGTAGGTAAGACTTGTGTGATTACGAAATGTAATAAGAACGTGATCTCGGANCTCAACGGAGAGCCCGCACTTGATGTGCTCAAAAAAGTAATTCCCGATACCCTTATATCTGACCCGCTCAATATTATGCGCCTAATTTACGTTGCGTTTCCACCTGCCCGAGGAGGCACTGAAATCTTAGGAAGCGATTATTTAGTCAGAAACCTTATAGGTCTTGACCCTGAAACAGGCGCTATTGCCGTTTCTGAAAATGTGGAAGAGGGACAAATCATCTCATTCACTACAAGAAATCCCGAAGCAGCGCGCGAAGACCTAAAGCAGATGCTCGAGCGTATAAACGCTTCCCGAGAGTCCGAGAATCCCTTTAGATTCGGACTCTATTTTAACTGCTGTGCCAGAGGCAATTCGCTTTACGGCATAGAGGGCATAGATACCGCATATATAAATAACGCACTTGGGGATGTACCCATAGCCGGATTCTTCGGAAACGCCGAGTTTGCCCCTCTTAGCGGTAAAAATCATCTGTTTACATACACCGGAGTACTTGTTCTCTTTTCCGAAAAGTAAATATTTTACTCCTGAAGTCTCGTATAACTTCTGCCATATAGATTGCCTGCAGCTTTTTGATCAGTTCGCAATACTAGCCACTAGCGAGCCCTTTCCAAGTGTGATAATATAAGCAGCGGGTAATGGGTTTAGTTAAGCCAACGCCGAAGTGGCGGAACATGGTAGACGCGCTGGATTCAGGTTCCAGTGGGCATTAGCTCGTGGGGGTTCAAATCCCCCCTTCGGCACCAATAGAGGTTAATCAAATCTCAATTTTACAGCGTTATGTTTGAGATATTAATATTTAGGATATAGTCGAGGATTTTTATGGCGGAGTTAAAACCTAGACTTATAATTACAAGCTCGGGCAAGAAGAGGCGGGGATTCGGTACTTTTATAATGGTGCTGCTTATATTTGCAGCAGGTTTTTATACAGGTACGAAATACGGTGATTACCTGTTCGGAGCCGGACCGCTCGATGAAACTGCCCAAAAGGAAGAACCCGTTAGTACTTTTGAAGAACAAACTATATCGGGTGAGCAGGAAATCCCGGAAAGTGAAAATAGAGATATAGTATATAGTGGTGAAACACAAGTTGCGGGAGTCCAAAAGAGTTTGGCCGATGAAGAGCTCTTTGGTGACAAAGTACTAGAAGACACCGCTAGTTCACAGAGTGACGATCCGGACGGAGTAGGTCAAATGTTGATTATGGGTGATACAGATAATGCTCCCCAAGAGGTTTTGGCGTCTAATAATGTTACGGATGAACCGGACAACGAATATGATACTGTGATAGAGACTGCTCCTAAGCAAGGGAGCTCATACACTCTTCAGGTCGGCGCATTTTCGACATCTGATGAGGCTCGGGCTGTTGCAGATGGGTACAAATCTAAAGGCTATAAAGCCTATATTGTGCCTATTGAGAATTCGAGGGGGGAAAAGTGGAACCTGGTTAAAATAGGCAAGTTTAATACGATTGATCAGGCATGGAGCTATGCATCTTATTTTAAAAATAGAGAAGGCCAGGACGCGTATGTTGAAACAGTTGAGCAGGGAACAGTATTTAACGAATCATGGAGTCAGCAGGAGATATCTGATCAGCAGTAATGCTCAAAGTGTGCAAAATCTTGTATTTTATGTCGTCTAGCGCATAAATATGCATTGCCTGCTTCACTTTATCGCCTGTAATCATTGCAAATTTTTAAAAAACCAAATTTCTTTGCAATTGCGAACAAAAGTGCTTGACTTTTTGGTGGGTAAGCCTTATAGTAATAAGGTTGTTCTGCAGATTTTGCTTTTTTATGATGGGTATGAGCTTATTTAATACATAATTCGAAAAATTGCAGTACAATTAATCTCAATAAAACTATTCTATATTCTATGGAATTAAAAGGTGCGAGAATGAAATCAGGAAAATACAGAAACGTTCAGCAGGGAAGCTCCGATATGGAGACTATGGAGAATTTCGATTCACAGGATAACGAGTCCTATTCGTCAATTGGTTTGGGTGGTAATGTGATGGTTGATAGTGACGATTCCGATTTCGGCTTTGAGATCGAACCCAATTTGCCTAAAGAAACTAACAAGGAAGAGGAATGGACGCCTGATGAGCAGTTCAGACTTCTTTATGTGTATTTTAAGGACATGGCTATCGAGTCTCTGTTGACTGCGAAGGAAGAGGTGGAAGTCTCTGCTCAGATAAAGAAATGCGAGGCAAAGTCTTTTGCGTTTATCGTAAATGTAGACAAATTGAATAAGAGAAGAGAGAGCCTTATAAAAAGGAATAAAAACGGAAATGTTAAAAACCGCGTCAGTGAAAAAGACTTAACAAAAAGAATAGACAGCCTGAGCACTTTTATAAGTGTATTTTCCAGGCGTGCTGCAGAGCTTAAAGAAAGATTTGTAAAAGCCAATCTAAGACTCGTAGTGAGTATATCGAAACGCTACATGGGCCGCGGCCTTCCGTTAACGGATCTAATCCAGGAAGGGAATGTCGGTCTTATGAGAGCTGTCGAAAGGTTCGATCATACTAAGGGCTACAAGTTTTCCACTTATGCCTCCTGGTGGATACATCAGGCGATTTCAAGAGCGCTATTGGATCAGACACGCACCATTCGAGTTCCTGTGTATGTTCTCGAGCAGGCAAGCAAGGTCTACAGAATAAGCTCTTTACTTCATAAAGAAATGGGAAGGAAACCCCTGCCGGATGAAGTGGCCGAGGTTGCAGGTATTTCAGTTGAGGGAGTGAAGAGAATACTTGAGTCGACCAACGACGCCGCCAGGCTCGATACGCCTATTTTAGACGGTGAGAAGACAACTCTTCTGGATTTCATTTCGGATGATAGCTCACCTGCGCCCGATTCGGTTATGGCCACAACTGCGCTTACACACGAAATCAGGGATGCTCTGAATGTGCTTACCCCGAGAGAGGAAGAGATTATCAGACTCCGCTTCGGTATAGACCAGGACAGCACATACACTCTCGATGAGATTGGAAGAAGGTTTGACCTCACAAGAGAGCGTATTAGGCAGATAGAAAAGAGGGCTCTCGAGAAACTTGCTGCATCCGATATGGGTGACGTACTAAGAAGTTTCTTAGCCAGATAAAGGGGCATTTAACACTCTAGAGCTGTTTAGCTACCTTAGCTTCAATAACCTCGATACTTATAGCATATCAATCTTGTTCTGGAGCTTTGCCATAATCGGCATTGTCATTCCTAACTATATAGTGTAATTTCAGTTTAAAGCTATGAAGTCTCAATCTCCCCTCATCATAATCGGAATGAGCCGTTCCGGCACAAGTATGCTCACAAGGATGCTTGAGTCTCTGGGACTGTTCTGCGGAAGTAGATTAACGGATAACCATGAAGCCCTGTTCTTCCGAGAGATAAACGATTGGCTGCTCGCACAGTGCAGCGGAGGCCTGGAAAACCCCGGCACAATTAAATATCTGCTTCAGGACAGTGAAGCGCGAAAGCTCTTCACAGAATTCATCACTTTCGCAATGAAAACTCACCGGGTGATTTCGTATTTGGGTTTGGTTAAGTATTTAAACGCCAAGACTCCGGCCAACCTCGATATACCCTGGGGATGGAAAGACCCCCGGAACACCTATACCTTGCCTCTGTGGCTGGATATTTTCCCGGATGCAAAGGTAATACATATATACCGTCACCCCATGGACATCGTAAATAGTCTCAGCACACGCAGAAAAAAAGGACTCCTGCGCTTAAGTGAAAAACACAGGAGCTGGAAAGGTCTTTACTGGTACTACCTGATGCAGAAATTCATTCCGGACAAGAGAGTCTTCGTAGATTTGAGGGGCACTTCGCCTGAAGAAGGTCTCATTATGTGGGAGGAGTACATGAAAGAAGCACGAACACATCTTAAGAGCCTTGGCAAGCGAGCAATTGAGATAAAATATGAGGATTTTCTGGATGAGCCCTCTGCTACTCTCGAGACATTATCCGAATTTGCGGGTCTCGAAGCAAGTGTAGATCGTATAAAAGAACTTACGCGAGATATAAATAAAAGCCGCGCATACGCCTATCGTAATGAGCNTGAGCTAAAGGAATTTGCCGAAAAATTCAGAGACCGTCTGAATGAATATGAATATTGATTTATCAAACCTGATTGAATAATAAGACTCCATATTAAAGAAGACTTTTTGTAAATCTTCTCTTTTGATCTGTTTATTTGATATTAGTTTTATTGTGTCTCGTTTTTTTGCTTTATGAAACAAGTCCTTTATACTCTAATATTCCTACCTTGTAATTAACAAGAAAGCCGAACAAGTCATAGTCAAAGAGTAATACTCTACAACAGTTATAAGTAACTCTAAAGTCTACTATTTTAAAGAGCTTGTCTCAATTTTAATTATATGTTCTGTTATTCAATACGGATTTGTAGGCAATGTAGCACAATATTGCCGTTGTATGTATTTTGTCATTTCTTTAGATAAATACACTGAATTATTTCTTGAATTACAACATAGCATCATTAAGCTATATTATGATGCGGGATAATTGCAGAATGACTAAACAAGAATTAATAAACTTTATCGATTCTCATCCGAAATGGTACCAAAAGATTGAATTGCCTGGAAATATTAGCACGCCTGGTAGAGACAGGTCGAAGACTGTAAACAGTATATTCCCGAAAGACCTCACAGGTAAAACAGTACTTGATGTCGGCTGCGCTGAAGGGTTTTTTAGTATAGAAGCCAAAAAAAGGAATGCTCTGAACGTAGTAGGTATTGATTTCGATGACGACAAGCTGAAAGCAGCTAAAAAGTTCTCCGAAATTCAAGGCTTAGAAATAGAATTCAGAAATATTGGCCTTGACCAATTTACGAATTTAGATAACTTCGACTACGTAGTGTGTTTGAATGTGTTGCACCACGTAACGGACCCATTGTCTATTATAAATAAGCTCGTAAGCATAACAAATGAAAGACTTATACTCGAAGTCGCAAATGTTAATACAGTGTTTTCTGACATTGGAAAATCAAAGAAAAATAAAGCTCTACTTGGATTTTGGGGAATAATTTTCAAATACTTACCAGAATCTTTAGGGCCCGGCATCTTAGCAGTGGATTCACGGGCCAGGTTCTTAATTAATAGGAAGTGGATTAAGAATTTAATAGAGACTCAGTATTTGGATATAGAAAAACTGAACTTTCTGGATTCTGAGCTCAAGCACAGATATATAGTCAACACTAAGATGAGACACATTAACGACCTGGCAATAATTTCAGGTCCGACCGATATAGGTAAGTCTTCTATGATTAAACTGCTCAAATCAAAAAGTGTCAGCACGTTTGATCTATTGGGAATAGACGCTCAGAAGAATTGGTCGATTATGACTGCTTCGGCACTTCAGAAAAGCCCGGAAAAGGAGCTAGAGAACCTTATTCTGGAATACGATCTTTGCAGAACTGTACTAAGAAGGTACGGGGTTTTCGAGCAGGATCCTATCTTAAGAATACTCAGGACTTCAGATAACAAAAACGTATATACGTTAGTTTGTAATCGTGAGGACAATTTAAATAGAGTTAAGGAGACCCTAGATAAACTCACTTGGCCTAAGAAAAAAGACAAAAAGAAAGCCCAGAGGATCGCAGACGAGTTTTCACAGCCCCATAAATATGTAAGCATTTACGAAGATTGGATAAAATTCTGTAAAGCAAATAATTGTAATCTTACATTTATCGATATGTGCCAAAGGGAAGGTAGGATCGTAAATGAAGAAGAAGCTTTGAGAATTATAAAATCGTAGTACATAACTAAGTTATACTCTAAAAGCTTATCGATGAATCAACCCGTATTTACTAAAAATATCTAAAGTGATGCACTTCTAAAATTCTTAAAACTCATAGCCGAAAAATTCAATATCCCGTGCAAACCTTTCGGTAATGAGCTTTCTATTTCCCTCATTATAATAGGAGCCGTAGTTAACATGACATCTCAATTGATTAAGCGAAATATATCAACAATCTTGTTTTAGTTGTCGGTTTCGATCGGTTTGCGCTTATCTAAAATAGACTGGCTCTTAAGGTCTTCATAGATCGAATCTGCAAATATCTTGTGTGCTCCGGCATTGGGATGAAAATCCACACGGTATATTGTGAAATCGTTAAAATTCTTGTCTTTAAATGAAGGGATTGTATTTGCAAAGCAGAGATCATTATTTTCCACCGCTGTCTTAATCTCATTACCAAGCTCCAGATGCAAATAGTCATGGTCGAGCACTACAACACAGATAGCTACGCCGTGGTCTTTACTAATTTGGGTTAATGTACTCAGAGTTTCATCAAGCGCGCTTAACTGCTCAAGATGATTCTGAGTAAACTCCGATTCTCTTTTATCTTTGGATTTAAATATCTTATTCTTCGATATCAGTTTGTATATGTAGCTTGTGAAAAAATGATTTTTGGTAGGTTTAGGTACAAAATCCTTAAACTTTTTGTCAGTAAACTGTGAGCCGTCAAGTACAAATAGTATCAAGTCGGGGTCATAATTCAGTGCTTTGTAATTTATAGTTGCCAGTTTGTTCCTTGTTGTATAACCACCTACTCCGAAGTTGATAAATTCATACCGTAAATCACCGGTTTCCTTATTTAGCCTGTCTTCAAGTATTGAATGGTAAGTGTCCTCAATCTCTACCCCCGACCCAAACGTAAATGACGACCCTACGACAGCTACTCTGAATGTTTCGGGAGGTTTTCTTAGAGAATATTCCTTATCTCTTAGTCCCCTGGAGTTAGTCTTAAATTCCACGAGCTTTAAGCGTGAATCGATATTGGGCTTATGTTCATAGACGAGCGGCTCTATGCTTGCCGCTTTTATAAATCCCGAATGTCCAATGGATTTTATACTCTGCATTTGCTTATAGCTGAAAGAATCAAATCCAAAAATGTAAAATCTTATAGTTTGTTCAACTAGTAAGGTTGTTACGATAACTAATATTGAAATAACAAGTATATCTTTACCATTTCTTTTAATAAAATTGTTATTATCACTAGGTTTGTTCAATTCTTATTCCCCATACAAGAGCTTGCTAAAGTGTGAACATATGGTTTTTAGTTCCAACTCTATCAAGAAATAGTGTTATATATATGGCGGGATGGCTAACCCTTTATCAATTCTCCGAACTTCATTGCAAGCCCTATGTCTCCAGCAAGCTTAAGCTTACCGGTCAATAGTGCGCTCTCGGGGCGAAGCTTACCGGTAACCAGGCTTATAAAGTTCTGATCGCTTGCTTTAAAGGTGCACTGCGCATCTTCTTCTGCCTCTCTTACACCGTAGCTCTCCTCCCTCAGATCCACAATCCACGTTCCGCCGTCAGGGCCTTTAAGTATAAATTTATATACGGCGCTAAGCTCCGAAAATTC
>JGI24023J19991_10000441_pt1 | contig 32382 bp, 30 predicted proteins | sample Cruoilmetagenom1_FD_19991 | JGI IMG/M metagenome (IMG submission 19991)
GCGCTGCGGCATGTCGTCGAGCTTCTTCAGCTGCTTATCGAGAAAACGTCGCGCGTCGTCGAACATGGAGTCGAAGCGCGACGAGCCCTGGGCCGATGCGGGGAGCGGATGAAATAGCGCGAGCGCTAAGGCGGCCGCCAAGAGTGCTGGCAACGATGCCTGGGCTCGCACCAATAGGTCCGAGGTCACGAGCGATCTCCAGGGCAAAGTGCGTCTTGTGAATTCATGGAAGCGATGTATAGCTCTGGCCCCGCCGTTTCGAGTTTTTCTTTCGCCAGCGCCAATCGAGCCTCAGGGCTAGCCCCATTATGACGGACAATAGAGATATCCTGTTCGAGAAGGCCAATCGCTGCGGGATCATAACGCTGAACCGCAAGAAGACCTTGAACGCGCTCACCTACGACATGCTGGCCAGCATCGCGCCCCAATACAGAGCCTGGAGCGACGATATCGACATCTATTGCATTGTGATCCGATCCGCCGATTCCAGGGGGTTCTGTGCGGGAGGTGATCTGCGCGCAATTTATGAGTGGCATGAGCGGGGGCAAGTTGATGCCACGCTCAACCATTACGGCATCGAATATAAGAACAACTGGGCGCTCGAAAAGCTTAAAAAACCACACATCTCTCTGATTGATGGCGTGGTCATGGGGGGCGGCGTCGGCATTACGTTTTATGGCACCCATCGCGTTGTTGGCGAAAACACCCGCTTTGCCATGCCCGAAGTCGGGGTCGGTTACTTCCCCGATATCGGCGCCAGTTATTTCCTGCCCCGGATGCCGGGCCAAACCGGCATGTATCTGGCGCTAACCGGCCGCGCCGTGGGGCAGGCGGACGCCTTCTATCTCGGGTTCGCGACTCACTGCATCAAGGCCGACAAGTTCGATTCGATCCTAGCCGAGCTTTGCGAAGCCGAGCCCGTGGATGAGTTACTCTATCGCCATCACGAAGACCCGGGCGATGCCGAGCTTCCGAAGCTGCGGCCAATTATCGATCGCATTTTTGCCGCTGGTTCGGTCGAAGAGATCGTCGACGGCCTGCGCGCCGAGCAGGGCGAGATGGCGGCGTGGGCCCATGAGACCGCCGATGAGATTGGCAGGAAGTCGCCGGTCAGCCTCAAGGTCGCGTTCCGCCAGGTGCGGGAAGGGGCCAAGCTCGAGCTCGATCAGGCGCTGCGGCTGGAGTACCGTATCGCCCGGCGTTTCTTGCAGGGCCATGAGGTCTATGAGGGCATCCGGGCGGCTCTCATCGACAAGGACCGTAAGCCCAATTGGAACCCGGCCTCGCTGGAGCAGGTAACTCTGGAGATGGTGGACTGCTATTTCGCGCCACTTGAGGAAGGCGAGTTGAAGCTCACCGATCCCTTCGGCTCGAAACTGGGACCGTTTTCCGAGCCCATCCGCTGATCGTAGAACCACGCCGCGTGTAGCCCAGGCGATCGGACGATCTCGCCGCAGCAATTCAGCGCGTAATCTTCGCCGACGACTTTAAGGAAATACGCACGAATTTTTTATCGAATTTTAAGCGTGCCCCTTAAGCGCTTCTTAGTTCGCGCGTTCTAACGTGCGCTCAGCCCATGGGGAACTAGCAATAAAGAGGCAGGCTATGAGTGTTGCCCTTGACATCATTTCCGACCGGACCGTGGAAGACAACAGGGACGTCAAACCAAACTATCTGTCGTCCTTGAGGCTGATCGAGCTGCTGCATCACCTGCTGCTCGACGTCATCAAGGACGAGTTCAAGCGTGTAGGCCGCTCGGAAGTTAACAGTGTGCAGGCATTGCTACTTTACAATATCGGCGGGTCGGAAGTGACCGCGGGGGAACTCAAGAGCCGAGGCTATTACTTGGGGTCGAATGTCTCCTACAATTTGAAGAAACTCGTCGACGCCGGGTACGTGCATCACGAGCGTTGCGAGACCGACCGCAGGTCCGTGCGGATCCGCCTAACCGACAAAGGTCAGGAGATCTGCTCCATTATCGATCGGCTCTACAGCCGCCAGATGCAGTCGCTCGGCGAAGCGGGCGGCGTCTTTGGCGAGGACTTGAGGGCGCTCAATCAGACTCTGGCCCGTCTCGAACGATTTTGGGCCGATCAGATTCGCTACCGGCTCTAGCCATCATAGATATTTGGCCATCACAGTTAATGTGCTGCGCGCAGCCCCGGTCCATTCGGCCGGGGCTGAGATACATTTTGCGGCGTTTCTTGGCTGGAATGCCGTTTGCGGCGCTTGAAATCAAATGAGGCGTTGCGCCGATTATTGCCCCATTTCAGCGCTATAGCCGTACGCAATAGGACGGCAGGCGCGCCGGCCATCACCTCTGAACGGGGATTGCCAACCAATTGGTAGGCCGTAAGGCCGGAATGAGACGTCACCGACGACGCCGTCGTGATCGAACGATTAGCGGGCTGGGGCCCAAGTAGGATTCTGTTAATCGGGCCGGGCCTAGATTTGAGCTGCAAGGCGCTAAGACATGCGCGAAAATGCAGGCGCCTAAAGGAGCAGGACTCGCGATGCACTTAAGACGAGCGATTGGCATTGCCGTGATGCTCACCGTCGTGACGGCGGTCGTGCTTCCCGCCTACGCACAAGACAACGGTAGAGGCTGGTGGCCTTTTGGTCGGAAGTCGAGCAGTCGGCCAGCGGAGGACCCGTTCAAGCGATCCGTCAACAATCTGCAGCCGATCGGCCCCGCCATCCAACTCGCTCCAGGCTATCCAACTCTTTCGACAGCCAATCTGCAGCCGATCAGAGACGCGATTCAACGCTATCAGGCCATCGTGGCGCAGGGCGGCTGGCCCGAAATGCCGGCCTACGAGTTGCGTCCGGGCCGCAGGCACGCCGCGGTGCCGCTTCTCCGCGAGCGCCTGATAATCGCGGGCGACCTGACCCAGAACGGCGGCAGGCAGCGGTCCTACGACTCCAATGTCGAGGCTGCCGTGAAGCGCTTTCAGGAGCGTCACGGCCTGAAACCGTCAGGTATCGTAGACGTCGCAACCTTGCAGGCCTTCAACGTCGCACCGAGCGTGCGAGTCCGCCAACTCCAAGCCAACCTGGCCCAACTCGAAAAGCTAGCCAAGGCGGCTGCCAACAAATATGTCGTCGTGAACATTCCTGCCGCTCAAGTCGAAGCGGTGGAGAACGGCCGTGTCGTGTCGCGGCATGTGGCGGTTGTCGGCAAGCTCGATCGCCAGACCCCGACCTTGAAGAGCAAGGTCCACGAGATCAACTTCAATCCCTATTGGACCGTTCCGCGCAGCATCGTCAGGAAAGATCTTGTGCCCAAGGCGCGGGACTATCAGCGCCAAGGCCTCGACGTCTTGGAATCCTATCGGATGGACGCCTACGATGCCCGTGGACGCCGGTTGAACCCCAAGGAGATCGATTGGAACTCCGACGCGGTCTACAAATACACCTATAAGCAAGTCCCTTGGGAAGATAACTCCTTGGGCTTCGTGAAGATCAATTTCCACAATAAGCACGCCGTCTATATGCATGACACGCCCCTGAAGAACCTGTTCGGCAGCGATTTCAGGGCGGAGAGTTCGGGCTGCGTTCGGGTGGCAGACGTCGATCAACTGGTCGCGTGGATGCTTCGCGATACGCCCGGTTGGGATCTGGGCCGGGTCCAACAAATGAAGCAGACGGGCCAACAGCTCGATGTCAAACTGAAGTCGCGGATCCCGGTCTATTTCGTCTACCTGACCGCGTGGGCGACCCCCGATGGCCAGGCGCACTTCCGCCATGACATGTATCGCCGCCATGGCGTCGGTGTGACCGCTTCAGCCTATTAGTTTCCTATCCGATTTGCGTGCTGAGCCCGGCGTTCCAAGGCCAGTGCTATCCGCTCATCAATTCGAGTTCATGCGGCATAGCGCCTCTGATACTTTGGAGGTGTTCTAACCTGCGCGGGGATGGCTATAATGCCGGCATTCCAAAAGAGGGATTGCGGGGCTCGGTCTGAGATTGAGGCGAGTCACCCAGCCAGTTCACGCGTGGGAAAGTCATGGACTACGAAAAACGCTTTGCCGAAGCCCTGAGTGCCCTGAAACAGGAGGGGCGCTACCGCGAATTCGCCGATATCCGCCGCCGCCAAGGTGCCTTTCCATCCGCCCACCATTTCACCGAAGATGGCATTCGCGACATCAAGGTCTGGTGCAGCAACGATTATCTCGGCATGGGGCAGAACCCCGTCGTGCTGCAAGCCATGCACGATGCTCTGGATACGGCAGGCGCGGGCTCGGGTGGCACGCGGAATATCTCCGGCACAACGCACTATCACGTGGAGCTAGAGCGCGAGCTTGCCGACCTTCACGGCAAGGAAGCCTCGCTGCTCTTTACATCCGGCTACATCGCCAATGAGGCAACGCTGAGCACTCTGGTGCGCTTGCTGCCCGGTTGCGTGATCTTTTCCGATGAGAAGAACCACGCATCGATGATCGAGGGTATCCGCCATGGCCGCGGACCAAAGCGGATCTGGCGGCACAACGATCTGGTGCATCTCGAGGAGATGCTGAAGGAATATGACGCAGACCTCCCAAAGATCATTGCATTCGAGTCGGTCTACTCGATGGATGGCGACGTCGGGCCGATTGGCGAAGTTTGCGATTTGGCACGGCGCTACAATGCGCTGACCTATCTCGATGAGGTGCACGCGGTCGGCATCTATGGCGGGCGCGGCGGCGGCATTGCCGAACGCGATGGCGTGATGGATCAGGTCGACATTATCGAGGGCACGCTTGCCAAGGGCTTTGGCCTGATGGGCGGCTATATTGCGGGTTCCGCCAATATGGTGGATGCGGTTCGCTCGTATGCTGCCGGGTTCATTTTCACCACGTCTCTGGCGCCTGCGATCGTCGCAGGGGCGCTGGCGAGCGTCCGGCACCTCAAGGCAAGTCAGGCTGAGCGCGATCTGCATCAGGAGCGTGCCCAAACCCTGAAGCGCCGTCTGCGCGAGGCGGGCCTGCCGGTCCTGGAAAATCCGAGCCACATCGTGCCCGTGATGGTGTGCGATCCGGTCCGCTGCAAGCAGCTCACCGATGAGTTGATGCGCCGTTATGCGATCTATGTGCAGCCGATCAACTACCCCACGGTCTCGCGTGGAACGGAGCGGATCAGGCTGACGCCCGGACCGCTGCACGGCGATGGCGATATGGATCATTTGATCGACGCCCTGAACACGCTTTGGGGCGAAATGAACCTGCAGCGCGCCGCCTAAGCGCGACATCCTTATACGAAGCAGTGGATTAGTGCGCCCATCCCTTGGGTCGTGTTGGCGTCTAATCTCAACATGTGGTAAGGGCAGCAGAATTGTCCCGGCCCGCCTCGGTATTGCTGTTGCATAGTGTGCCGGGGGCCGGCGCGGCATTCCAAAAAGGAATCATAGATGTCTGCACCAGACGCCAGCATCCCAGTTTCCGATGATGAGTCCGGGACCGAGCGGATCTTTGGTTCGGGCACGCTTGCCGAGACGGATCCGGAGATTTGGAGCGTCATCCAGGCGGAGCAAGCCCGGCAGCAAAACGAAATCCAGCTAATCGCGTCTGAAAACTACGTCTCGCCCGCCGTGCTGGCGGCAGCGGGGAGCGTGCTGACGAACAAATACGCAGAAGGCTATCCTGGGCGCCGCTACTACGGCGGTTGCGAATATGTGGATGTTGCCGAGCGGCTGGCCAAGGAGCGCCTCACCAGACTGTTCGATTGCGAGTTCGCGAACGTGCAGCCGCATTCGGGCTCGCAGGCCAATCAGGCCGTCTTCATGGCGCTGGCGCGCCCGGGCGACACGATTCTGGGCATGAGCCTCGCCGCCGGCGGGCATCTCACCCATGGCGCCAAACCCAATCAGTCGGGCAAATGGTTCAACGCGATACAATATGGCGTACGCCGCGAGGACTCGCTTATCGATTTCGATGAGGCCGAAGCCCTAGCGCGGGAACACAAGCCCAAAATCATCATCGCTGGAGGTTCCGCGTATCCGCGCATTATCGACTTTGCCCGGTTCCGCGCAATCGCGGACGAGGTCGGCGCCTATCTGATGGTCGACATGGCCCACTTTGCGGGCCTGGTGGCGGGCGGCGCGCATCCGAGTCCATTCCCCCACGCCCATGTGGTGACCTCGACGACCCACAAGACGCTGCGGGGACCGCGCGCAGGCATCGTGCTGACCAATGACGAAGAGATCGCGAAAAAGATCGACAGCGCGATCTTCCCGGGCATTCAGGGCGGCCCGCTGATGCACATTATCGCCGCCAAGGCGGTCGCCTTCCGTGAGGCGCTGCGGCCCGAATTCAAGCTCTACGCCCAGGCCGTGGTGCAGAACGCGCGCGCGCTGTGCGATGCGCTCTCGCAAGGCGGCCTGGATTTGGTGTCGGGCGGTACCGATACGCATTTGGCACTTGTCGATTTGAGGCCCAAGGGTCTCACCGGCAAGGCGGCGGAAGCCGCGCTTGAGCGCGCCCACATCACTTGCAACAAGAATGCCGTGCCCTTCGATCCGGAAAAGCCAATGGTGACATCGGGTATTCGTATTGGATCACCGGCGACCACGACGCGCGGCTTCGGCGTGGCCGAATTCAAATCCGTGGGCACGCTGATGCTGCAGGTGTTGGATAGCCTTGCAGCCGGTGGACCAGACGGCGATGAGCTGGTGGAAAAACAGGTTAGGGATCGCGTGCTGGAACTGTGCGCGCGCTTCCCGATTTACGGCGAGGAGCTTTAGCTCGGTGAGCCGGACGCCGATCGCGGTGATCCGCGGGGGCGGCTAAGGGGGCGGGCATGCGTTGCCCTTATTGCGGAAGCACGAATACGCAGGTCAAGGATTCGCGGCCGACCGAAGATCACGCCGCGATTCGGCGCCGGCGCGTCTGTTCGGATTGCAGCGGACGCTACACGACCTTCGAGCGCGTTCAACTCCGCGAGTTGAGCGTGGTAAAGCGGAGCGGACGCCGTGTTCCCTTCGACCGCGATAAGCTGATGCGCTCGGTGCAAGTGGCGCTGCGCAAGCGCCCCGTAGAGCCTGAGCGGATCGAGCGCATGGTGAGCGGGATCGTCCGGCGGTTGGAGAATATGGGCGAGGGCGACATCAACTCGCAAACCGTCGGCAAGCTCGTCATGGAAGGCCTCAAGGGACTGGACGACGTCGCTTATGTTCGCTTCGCCTCGGTCTATAAGAACTTCCGTGAAGCCCGGGACTTCGAGATATTGCTCGGCGAGCTTACGGGGAGCGATACGGGTGCCGTGCTCGGCGAGACGGCCGACGAAGAGAACTAATTCGCTCCGATAGTCCGGCGGTTGCAGTGATGCGTAACGAAGATCAAGCGGCCATGCGGCTGGCCCACAGACTGGCCAGACGTGGCCTGGGGCAGACCTGGCCTAATCCTCCGGTGGGAGCGGTTCTGGTGCAGGGCGGCCCAACGGGCGAGGTCGTGGGCAGAGGCTGGACTCAGAAGGGTGGCCGGCCCCATGCCGAGCGCCTGGCTTTGGAGCAAGCCGGCTGGCGCGCCGAGGGTGCAACTCTTTACGTCACGCTGGAACCCTGTGCGCATCATGGGCAGACCCCTCCCTGCAGCGACGCAATCATAGAGGCCGGCGTCTCCAGGGTGGTCTACGCCATGGAAGATCCCGACCCCAGAGTTCGGGGCCGGGGCCATGAGGCGCTGAAACAGGCGGGCCTCAGAGTCGAGAGACTGAACGCCTCTGGTGGTACGCTTTCGCCGGCCTATGGTCATGTTCTACGCCAAACCCAATCCCGTCCCTTTGTGCAGCTCAAACTTGCCGTGGGGGCTGACGGCCGGCTGAAGCCCGGAGATGGCGCTCCCGTTTGGGTTACCGGCGAGACTGCGCGGGCCCGCGGGCACCTGCTTCGCGCCCAGGCCGACGCCATTCTCGTCGGGCACAATACAGTTCTCGCCGACGACCCCTCGCTCACATGCCGGCTGCCCGGGCTGGCTGCCCGGTCGCCGATCCGGATCGTGCTCGATACGGGTTTGAATTTGCCGGTTTCGTCCCGCATCGTGAGTTCCGCCAATGACACGCAGGTCTTAATCGTTTGTGGTAAAGCGGTGGGTGAAGAACGTACACGGCCATTTGAGGAGAGCGGCGCCCAGGTGCTTCGGGCGCCTGCGAACAAACAAGGCGTCGATATGGTTCAGGCCTTGGGCATGCTGGCCGAAAAGGGTATTACCCGCCTCATGATCGAAGGGGGTCCGAGGGTGGCGCGATCATGTCTAAGTGCCGGTATTGTCGACGAGGCGGTAATATTCATCGGAGCAAAGCCGGTTGGGAAAGAGGGCCTGATGCCATTTGTCGATGAAGGCCTGGAGCGTTTAACGGAGTCGAGTGAATTCATGCTGCAACATGAGCGCATGCTGGGTCCGGATCGCATGGCCATTTATCAGCGGAGGTCAGCCTAATGTTTACGGGGATTGTGTCGGATATCGGCAGGGTCCAGGCCCGCAAGGGCGGCCGTCTGGCAATCGCCTGCGGTTATGAGAAAACCAGCCTGAAGATCGGCGATTCGATCGCGTGCAGCGGTTGCTGTCTGACGATTACGCAAATCGAATCTATCGGCACCGACAGCGTTTTTTGGGCCGACGTTTCAAATGAAACCTTGAGCCATACGACGTTGGGTCAATGGGAGCTTGGCCAGCGCGTCAATCTGGAGCGCGCGCTTACGCCAAGCGATGAAATCGGCGGTCACATCGTTCAGGGCCATATCGATGGCGTGGCCAGGATTATCGAGAGCGAGCCCGATGGCGACTCGGTGCGGTTTGTGATCGAGTGCCCGTCCGAGCTCGCCCTCTACATCGCGCCCAAGGGCTCCGTGGCGCTTGATGGTGTGTCACTCACCGTTAACGACGTGGAGGGTGCGCGTTTTGGCGTCAACATCATTCCCCATACGTTAGCTTTCACGACCTGGGGCGAGCGGCAGGCTGGCGACGGCGTCAATCTGGAGGTGGACCTCGTGGCCCGCTATGTGGCAAGGATCAGCGAAGTTACGAGTTCGAGGTAGACGTGCGTCTCGTAGAGCAACATACCGACAACGCATTCCTGTCGCCCATCGAGGACGTCCTTGAGGACGCCCGCAATGGCCGCATGTTCATATTGGTCGATGCGGAAGATCGTGAAAACGAGGGCGATCTCATTATCCCGGCGCAAATGGCGACGCCCGAAGCCATCAATTTCATGGCCAAGCATGGCCGCGGCCTGATCTGCCTGGCGCTAGCCGCGGAACGGGCCGATCAGCTCAATCTGGAGCTTATGGCGCGTTCCAACCAGACCCGCCGCCAGACGGCCTTCACCGTTTCCATCGAAGCCCGCGAGGGAATTTCGACAGGGATTTCCGCGCATGACCGCTCCCACACGATTTCCGTGGCGATCGATCCGACCAAGGATCACAATGACATCGTGACGCCGGGCCATGTCTTTCCGCTTGTTGCCAAGCCCGGCGGCGTTCTGGTGCGAGCAGGCCACACGGAAGCGGCGGTAGACGTGGCACGGCTCGCTGGAGTGTACCCCGCGGGCGTGATCTGCGAGATCATGAATGACGATGGCTCGATGGCCAGGCTAAACGACCTGATTCCCATTGCGCGGCACCATGGCCTGAAGATTGGCACGATCGCCGACCTGATCGCTTACAGGCTCAAATACGACAATCTCGTGCGCAAGGTCGAAGAGCGGACAGTCGATAGCGCGTTTGGCGGAGAGTTTCAGCTAAGGGTGTACGCCAATACGGTGCAGAATTCGGAGCATATAGCGCTGGTGAAGGGCGACGTGTCGACTGGCGGTCCGGTTCTGGTCCGGATGCACGCCTGCAACGTGTTGACGGATATGCTGGGTACCGCGGGCCATGGCCGCCCACTGGTTGAAAAGGCCATGGAAGCCATCGCCCAAGAGGGACGGGGCGTCGTGGTGCTGATTCGGGAGTCGGATCCACATGCGGTGTCGAACCGGCTGCACGGCAAACGGTCGCAGCCCGATGCGAAGTCAAACGGGCCGCGCTTGGTGGAATACGGTATCGGAGCTCAGATACTGCTCGACCTCGGCATTCGTGAAATGACCTTGTTGAGCAATTCGCCAACACCACGCGTGGTCGGCTTGGAAGGTTATGGCCTCAGAATAATTGGCCACAAGCGGCTCGATTAGGCGGGCATGTCATGGCCGCCCATCCGCCATCCGTTCTCATTATCGAGGCGCGCTTTTACGAAGATATCGCCAACGACTTGGCGGAAGGCGCCATTGCCGAGCTTGAGACTCGTGGGGTGGCCTTCGAACGCGTTTCCGTTCCAGGTGCCCTGGAGATTCCGGTTGCCTTAGGCATTGCGGTCCGCCAGGGCGTCGTAGGCGCGGGATTCAAGCATCAGGGTTGCATCGCTCTGGGCTGTGTAATCCGCGGCGAGACCTCCCATTACGACATTGTGGCGGTTGAATCTGCCCGCGGACTGATGCAGATCGCAATTGAACACGCGCTGCCGGTGGGCAATGGAATCCTGACCGTCGACAACCGCGCCCAGGCCGAGGCGCGGGCAAGCATCGAGGGCAAGAATAAAGGCGGGGGCGCTGCCGCCGCTTGCCTCGCACTCATGAAGTGCGGCGCAAAGGCTTGAGGATTCCGTGATGCCCGCCAGCCGCAAGAGCCCGCACCCGGCGACGGAGCGAAGCGCTGCACGGCTCGCGGCTGTTCAAGCGCTCTATCAAATGGACCTGGCCAAGACCGACCTCAACGATGTGGTGTCCGAGTTCGCCCTGCACCGCCTTGGACAGACGGTGGATGGTGATAAATACGAGGCCGCGGACGAAGCCTTCTTTCGCGACTTGGTGACGGGTGTTGTCGAACACCAGCGGGCACTCGATCCCATGCTGGATAAGCGTCTAGCCGATGGCTGGAGGCTCGGCCGGATCGACAGCATCTTGCGGGCTATTCTGCGTGCCGCCGCCTTCGAGCTGGCCGAGAGGCCGGACATTCCCGCCAGGGCGGTGATCAACGAGTATGTCGACGTGGCCCACGCTTTTTTCGAGGGCGACGAGCCCAAGGTCGTGAACGGCATCTTGGACCGGTTGGCCCACGACGTGCGGGCGGCGGAATTCGAGCAGCCGGCCAATGGCTGAAGCCAAACGGCGGAGCGCCGCTGCGTCGCTGAGCGAAGCAGAAATCATCGCGCGCTATTTCGAGCCGCTTGCCCAGAGCGCGCCGGAGGCCTTCGGCTTGCATGACGACGCGGCGCTGTTGCCGCGAGAGGGCGGCAGCGAACTGGTCATTACTACCGACACCATCGTCGAGGGATCACATTTTCGCGGGCGCGATGCCCCGGAGGACGTGGCGTATAAGGCGCTTGCGGTGAACATTTCCGATCTCACAGCCAAAGGCGCCGACCCCTATTGTTATCTTCTCTCGCTGGTGCTTCCCCATGCCGATGCGGACTGGCTCAGCGGCTTCAGCGCCGGGCTCGGCGAGGCCCAGGAAGCATTCGGCTGCAAGCTGGTTGGCGGCGACACGACAGCGGGCGATGGACGGCTCACAATATCGATCACCGCATTGGGCCGCGTGCCGCCAGGTCAAATGGTCTCGCGCGGTGGCGCCAAGGCGGGCGATCGTCTCTACGTTTCTGGAACGGTTGGCGATGCGGCGCTGGGGTTGCGGCTCGGTGAAACGCCAGAGCTTGCCCAGAAGTGGGGGCTCGATGACAGTCAAACCACGTACTTGATTGGCCGGTATTTGCGCCCGGCGCCTCCGATTGCGTTGGCGCCGATCTTGCGCGATCACGCAAGCGCGGCACTCGATATCTCCGACGGTTTGCTTGGGGATGCAGCCAAGCTATGCGGAACGTCAGACGTCGGCGGCGAAATCCGCAGTGCTGAGCTGCCATTGTCGGATGCCGCGCGCCGAGCTCTCGCGGCGGATCCAAGGCTCCTTGAAGTTATCTTAACCGGGGGAGACGACTACCAAGTGCTCGCCGCCATTCCCGAAAACCGGCGCAACTCCTTTGAAGCCGCCGCTGCCGAAGCCGGCGTCGAGGTTCAAGAAATCGCCAAACTCTCAGGCCCTGAATCCGGCCTGATCGCTCTTGACGAGTCGGGGCAACGGTTGCGATTCAAGCACCTCAGCTTCGACCATTTCGCTTGAGCCGGAAGGGCTGCAATTCATGTGATTACGCGCACCCATCGCCTTTGTTGCGCTGCAGCGTCAATTTTGGCATGTTCCGCCGGGCTTCAGTCCGCGACGGGGTGGTTCGCTAGGAAATGACACCTCGACGCCGCGTATTCTCCCGAATTTCTATCGTCATGCCAGTGAGGGGCAACTCGCCATGAACATGGTTCTTTTCGTGATTATCGCCTGTGGGGCGCTGTCGATTGTCTATGGCGTTTGGGCCATTCAGTCGGTGATGGCGGCAAGCCCCGGCAACAAGCGCATGCAGGAAATTGCTGGCGCAATCCAGGAAGGCGCGCAGGCGTATCTGACAAGGCAGTATTCGACCATTGCCGCCGTGGGCGCGGTGATATTTGTGGTGCTGGCCTACTTGCTGTCGATCCCCGTGGCGATCGGCTATTTGATCGGCGCGACGCTTTCGGGCGCGGCGGGCTTCATCGGCATGCTGGTCTCGGTTCGCGCCAATGTTCGCACCGCGCAGGCGGCGAGCGTGAGCCTGGCGTCGGGACTGGCCGTCGCATTTCGGGCGGGTGCTGTCACAGGCATGTTGGTGGCTGGCTTGGCGTTGCTCTCGATCACGATTTATCTTGCGATTCTCACCATCGGCTTGGGTTACGACATCGCGGACAGGACGGTGATCAATGCGCTGGTCGCGCTCGGGTTTGGCGCCTCGCTGATTTCGATCTTTGCGCGGCTGGGCGGCGGCATCTTCACCAAGGGCGCCGATGTGGGTGGTGACTTGGTCGGCAAGATCGAGGCCGGAATTCCGGAGGATGATCCCCGCAACCCGGCTACCATCGCCGATAATGTGGGAGACAATGTCGGCGACTGCGCCGGCATGGCGGCGGATCTGTTCGAGACCTATGTGGTGACCGTGGTCGCCACCATGGTGCTGGCTTCGATCTATTTTGCCGGGCAGGCTGTCCTTAGCCCGATGATGATTTACCCGCTGGCAATCGGGGGCGCCTGCGTCGTGACTTCGATCGCCGGCACGTTTTTCGTCAAGCTGGGCGCCAGTCAATCGATCATGGGCGCGCTGTATCGCGGCTTCATTGCGACCGGTGTTTTCTCGCTGGTGGCGGTGTTTGCCGTTACCGCAATGTTGCTCGGATTGGGGAATGAGTTCCAGGCGGGCGATATAACGTTCACCGGCCTCGATCTGTTCTGGTGCGCCGTGGTGGGTCTTGGCGTCACGTCCCTCCTCATCGTGATTACGGAGTATTACACCGGCACGAACTACCGCCCGGTTCAGAGCGTCGCCAGCGCATCGATCACCGGGCACGGAACCAATGTGATCCAAGGTCTGGCTGTTTCGCTGGAATCGACCGCGCTACCGGCGCTCGTGATCATTGCGGGCATCATCATCACGTACAGCTTTGCCGGGCTGTTCGGCATCGCCATCGCGGTCACGACCATGCTGGCGCTGGCGGGTTTCGTCGTCGCGCTCGATGCCTTTGGCCCTGTCACCGATAATGCTGGCGGTATTGCCGAGATGTCGAACTTGCCGGAAAATGTGCGCAACACCACCGACGCGCTCGATGCGGTTGGCAACACCACCAAAGCCGTTACCAAGGGCTATGCCATCGGCTCGGCGGGTCTCGGCGCGCTGGTGCTGTTTGCCGCCTACACTGAAGATCTCAATTTCTTCATTCAAAAGGCCAACGAGACCGCGGGCGAGATGTTCTCCTATTTTCAGGGCGTCGAACTCGATTTCTCGCTCTCCAACCCCTACGTCGTGGCGGGCCTGTTCTTTGGCGGCCTGCTGCCCTATCTGTTTGGCGCCATGGGGATGACCGCTGTGGGCCGCGCGGGCGGCAAGATCGTGGAAGAGGTGCGCAGGCAGTTCAAAGAGAAGCCGGGCATCATGAAGGGCAAGGAAAAGCCCGATTATGGCCGGGCAGTGGATCTGCTAACCCGCGAAGCAATCAAGGAAATGATCATACCCTCGATGCTGCCGGTGTTCTCACCGATCGTGTTCTACGTCGCGATCAATTTCGTGGCGGGCAAGTCCGCGGCGTTTTCGGCGCTGGGCGCCATGCTGCTAGGCGTGATCGTCACCGGCCTGTTCGTGGCGATTTCCATGACTGCCGGGGGCGGCGCCTGGGACAACGCCAAGAAATATATCGAGGACGGCCATCATGGCGGCAAGGGGTCGGAAGCCCATATGGCGGCGGTCACCGGCGATACGGTGGGTGACCCTTATAAGGATACCGCCGGTCCCGCGGTCAATCCGATGATCAAGATTACCAATATCGTGGCGTTGCTGCTGCTGGCGGTGCTTGCGCACTGATTGGTGCTTGGCCGCGACCAACCGAGGGCAATCGCTAGCTGGGCCGACATAACGGGCGCGGGTAGTCGGATGCACGTTACGCCGTGCCGGTTCAGGCCGACAAATCGTTGAACACGCCTAGAGAGTGTCTGCTCTCGGACTCTTAGCAGACGTCTTATCGCGAATGCGTGAATGTCGGCTTTTAGCCAATAGCGGACAATCCCGCGACACCATTCGCGGCGCAAATCACCCCCTCCGGAGTGTCACCAACTAAGTTGGCCGCCCGCGCCCCCCCCGACATTGTCCTTGTCCAGACCGACGCCAAGCGCCCCGCCCACGGAGAACCGCGCGCCGGAGCCTAAGACATCACGGCTCAATACGCCCATGGCGGAGAAGCCGAGCGCGTTCTCGCCTTCGTAGCCACCCCAGTTCATTGCCACGGCGAAGCTTTCTGAGCCGACTAGATCGGGATTGGTCAACGACATTGAGATGGCGACACCTTCCAAGGCCTCGTCGGTCCTGTCGGCGTTTCTCGAAATGGCGTTCGTATTGGTATTGACTTGGCCCTGCAAGGCGCCGCCGTCGCTGGCGAGATTCCCGTTGGCATCCGTGGTGACCAAGCCCGCCACCGGTCCTTGCGCCGCGTTGCTCTCGCCCGAGGCGATCCCCGGCATGGTGTAGGTGTTGGCCGACGTGCCGAACACTTGCTGGTCGTCGCGCGAAGTGATGGCGCCCTGTCCAAACGCGGCCGAGTTGCTATGGGTCGCGCGGGCGCTGGTGCCGAACGCGGATGCATTGGCGCCGGTCGCGGCGGAGAAAGATCCAATAGCAGTGTTGGCGCCGTCGAAGCCGCTGCTGGCGTTGGCTGACCGGCCAACCGCTACGTTGGAGCTGGCCACGCCACTGGCATTTGCGGCAGATCCGGTTGCTACGTTGAAGCCGTCTTCACCGCTGGCGTTGGCTGCCCGGCCAACTGCGATGTTGCGTGCGTCCTCGCCACTGGCGTTGGCGGATTCGCCGCTCGCAATGTTGCCGCCGCGGTCGCCACTAGCGTTGGCGAAATCGCCGCTCGCCACGTTGGCACTGACCTCGCCAATGGCGTTGGCGCTATTGCCCACCGCAATGTTAGCGCTGGTATCGCCAGACGCATTGGCGAGTGCGCCCATTGCGGTGTTGCGGCCGGCTCGTCCGCCGCTCGCGTCTGAGTCGAGGCCAGTCGCGACGTTGGCGTTGCTAAACACATCGAACCCGGTGCCCGAGGCATTGGCCCCGCTGCCGCTCGCGACATTGGCGCCGAAATTACCGCTGGCGTCGGCGGTATTGCCAAACGCGCTGTTGGCGGAATTATCGCCGCTGGCATCAGCGCTGGTACCGCAGGCGACGTTGTTGTTGGTTCCAGAGCCAGAGGCATCCGCGCCGTCCGCGCCGCCGGGCATGCCGGCTGGGCTGTCGCAAACGAATTGGGCGTGGGCCGGTTGCGGCGCGACAGCCGCGATGCCGAGCACCACCAGGCCCGCAAGCGCCGATGTGGCGACCAGCCTGGTAGGCAATCGGGCTGAGGAAACCAGCGGAGCTCGATGCGGCCCGCAAATGGAAACGGCTTCGAGATCGATGGAATTGTTCATAATTTCCCCCGTGGAATTGATTTCAACCATTTGACTGATGGGGCCACCTTCGCGACCTCCTCGACAACCGCAGTCTCGCGCAGTCAGGGGCAATCGGACATGAGATTGCGGTGAATTGGCAACTTTACTCTTTATCCGTTGCCGATATGCCGCAGAATCGTTCGATTCGTCGGCCCGGGCCGGGCAACTCCGCCTCAGCGACTTGTTGTGTGAGATAGTTGGAAGTAACAGCCGTTGGCCAAGATAGGTGGGGGGCAGAAGAAGAAATTCGATGTCCGTTTTGGATCGGGAGCAGACGTCATTGGCACTCTCGGCGAATGACCGCTCCTAGCCATAAGCGGAGATAATTCAATCGCGCGTTCCAATTAGGTCGGATGCGCCCGCCGTCAAATGCCGGATGCTGCCAGCCCGACAAGGCATCTTGTTGGATTGACACCGATCATGGGTTGCAGCCGGCGCTCTCGACGAAGGTCTGGTTGCCGATGGTAATTGTGCCGGTGAATGCTCCCGTGCAAAAACTAAGGTCGCAGACGGAAACACCGACATTGGCGTTGTTCGGGTTATTGGCGCCATTAACGACATTGCCGCCGCCGCCAACCACGTGAGCCGCACCCCCTCCTTCTATGCGGTATGTGTCCCGAACTCCATCGGGTGCTGCGATTCGCCGGGCACAGATGACCATATGTGAATGGACATGCACAGAAAATGGCTGTCGTCCGTCACGAAATGGTGGGGCGTCATCCGGGAAAAGACAATCGTATCGCCGACCTTAAGCGGCACCGATTCGTATTTCGCGGGCATACCCACGATAGCCGTGCACCGGCCGTCGAGGATCTTGACCACACGGGTGGTGCTGTGAATGTGGTGTTGTTGCTCGCTGGTATTGGCGGGCATGAACAGCAGCTGCGCGGTCGGATCGCCCGGGCGTTGCGGCGCAATCAAGGTTTCGCTGCTGGTACCGTTGATGTAGGGAAGGTTGGTGCCGCCCCGCAGACTCGCCGATCGGTTCGCCGGTGCGTACCCGCGGATCACGACACAATGGCTCGAATCGATATCGAGCGGCCCTCGACTGACGCATACGGCGTCTTCCTGGATGTGCCAGGAGGAATCGCCAGCCTGCACGGAGATAGGCGACGACGTCACTTTGTATTGATAGGGCTCCTGTTCCGGGCTCTCGTGTAGAAAATGCTTGCCTGCGGGGAAATACCAGTGCCTATACATTGATCAGTTCCTCGAAGACAGCGCAAAAACGTTCCAACCATGACCGCGGCACGCTGACCGCGAGATGAATATAGTTCGTGTCGTAACCTTCCGGGTTACAAAACTTCGTGCCCTCGGCGATCTCGATTCCCCGCTGACCCATCTCCGCCACGATATCCAGGGCCTTACATTGTGCCGGCAGGCTTACGTCAACCGAATTAGAAAGACCGGAGACTGTCACCCCAAGCGGCGCCAGCCGGTCAGCAATATATCGAGTGTTGTCTTGCACTTGCCGCTGCAGCGCGGGTAGCCATCTGTCCTTTGATTTCAGCGCTGCGATGGCTGCTCTCTGCCCAACCACCGAACTGCCCAGGGCGTTTGCCCTGCCGAACACCAGAGTCTTCATGAGTTCCGGATGGCAAACGAACGCGCCCACCCTTACCCCAGCCAGGCCAATTTTGCTGGCACTCCAGATCGCGATCGTTCGTTCCGGGTATTGGTTGTAGACGTGCTTCCAGTCCGTCCAGTACTCCGGCTCATACACAAAATATGTATCGTCACAGAGCAGCCAGGCATCCACTTGTCGGCACCGTTCAGCGATAGCGGCTTTCTCCGCTGGTGTATACGAGAAACCGACCGGATTCTGCGGGCTGCACAGATTCACCACACATCCCTCGGCGATGTCCTCTAGCGAGATCTTGCCCGTCACCAACTTCTGCTCCATGTCCCGCGCGAAGTTCCGGCTATGGACCCAAGCCGGGTCCGAGTCGATGAAGGTGTTCTTCGTATCCTCCCGCGACAACCACCCAATGACGTGCTGCAATGCCTGGACGCCCCCGTCCGTCACGCAGACTTCACATGGTGCTTCGATGCGCAGGTCTTCCCCAATCAGCTCGTGCAACTCCGGAAACCCGGTCAATGGGCCGTACTCGCGGTACTCGCCGCTGCGAATGCATTGAAGCATTGTTTTTTCGGCATCGTTGTCCAGATCCAGGTGTACGCAGGAACGGCCCATCGTCAGGATGTTTGTCATCTTGTCGTTGTCGGTCATGGGAATCGAGGTTCTGGAGAGGTCAATATGCAGTCTTCGGATCGCTGCCATAGTACTACGAAGCTAGGCCTCAAATTCGACCTAGAGGAACTGGACAAATTGCTGCACGGCCCGGTGGATGGCAGCAACGCGGAAGTTCCGCCAACCACTGACTACGGCGAAACGACAAACGAAGCCTCCGAAGTTTTCGAGATAGAGATAAGCAATAAACATCAGGAGCTAAGGGAAGTCGAATCCAACATCGCTTGTTATTCCAGAAACGGTGGAGCCCAGCTATAGGTTCTCAATCTGCCATCCAAACTTCAATGAATCATTCGGCGGTACGCTCAGTGGGTCGATGTCCGTTTTGGGTCAGGAGCGGACATTTGCGCCATCGGCGAAGAAGTCTGTTTCCTGGCAGAAAGCCGACATCCCGTGGGAGAAAATGACGGCGGGGTTCCACGCTAGCGGACCGCTAGAATGGTCCAAGCCTCCAAATTTAACGGCCCTGGCACGCGGCTTCGGAAGCCGGACCGGATTCGCGCGGGCTAAAACGGGTCCTCTTCGGTCTCGCCCAGGGTCTTCGCGCGATTGCCGAGATTGCCGAAGAATTGCTGGATCATTGTGAGGTCGGAGCCCTTGGAGGGCGTCTCGCCCTTCATCAGGTCGACGACGCGGCCATCTTGCATGCCGTAATTGGCGAGTCGCTTTACGCTCTGATTGTTGTCGAAATAGACCGCCAAAACCTTGCGGTCGATTTCCCTCGGCTTCATCACCGGCATCCGCTTCCTGGTGCTTGAGATGTAGTAAAAAACATCGCCGCCCGCAGTCGTCGTGGTGTCGGGCGTGCCAAGGGTCAGCTTCACCTGTTCCTTGGACATACCAGGCCGAATTTGTTGGATTTCGCTCTCATTGAAGTAATGGCCGTGGCGGTCGACTTGAGCCAGGCAGCCCGTCAACAGAACGGTCATTGCCGCAGCGCAAATGATACGTTTCAACTTCTGGCCCGTCATAGTCTCCACCGCGCGAAGAAATCCCTCGTGGGATCCACCGCCGCCACTGCCCGAAAGCGTTCTTTCCAAGGGCGGCCCAGGCTCTCAGAATAACATGGCGGATTTCCGGAAGGCCGCATTATTGTTGAGCGAAGGGTTAAGGCATCTTCGCGATTGAGGATCCGGATTGGGATGAGCCGCCATGCTTTCCTGGTTAGTTGAGCGACGTCACCGGAAGCGGACTGCGCAAAATCTTTATGGCTCTATTGTGGCGCAGACGCGCAAGCCCGCCTTCTATGGGGAGCTCGGAGTGCCCGACACGGTCGAGGGCCGCTTCGAGCTGCTCGTGCTCCATGTCTTCTTGGTACTGGATGGGTTGCGCGGGGCGGGCGCGAAGGGCGAGGTGCTGGCCCAGCAACTCGTTGATATCTTTATCACCGACATGGATACGACGATGCGTGAGCTGGGCGTTGGCGATATGGCTGTCGCGAAAAGGATGCGCTCGCTGGCGGACGTCTTTTGCGAGCGGCTGGCAGATTATCGCGAAGCGCTAAGCGAATCCGGTGACAAGGCGTTGAAACAATCGCTGCGGGAACATCTGCAGTCCAGCGCGAGTCCCGATGATGCGCTGACCGGAGCTCTGGCGAACTATGTTCTTGGCACCAAGCAAGCCCTTGAAAACCTGCCTTCGGAGAGGCTGGAAGCTGGCGAGCTGAAATTTTATGATATTGCTGCCTAGAGGGTAGGAGTTGTTTCAATGGCCCGAACGGGGTCACAGAATCAGGTTGACGTCTTCAGCCGCCGGTTTCAGCTCGATCAGATACCGGCCGAAGGATTGAACAGCCGGTTTGAAGCGAGCGCCGAAGAGCGGGCAGCCATTGCTGAGATGCTGGGTTTGGAGTCTTTGGGCTCTCTGAGCTTCGCCTTCGAACTCAAACCGGTTGGAGTCCGGCACTTCTCCGTCTTGGGGCGGCTTGGGGCGTGCCTCAAGCAGATCTGCGTGGTGAGCCTGGAAGCGATCGAGATCGATGTCGGCCGCTCGATAGATGTGGAATTCGTGCCGGAAAAGGAATTCTTGCGTCGCCAGGAGGGCGCAGAGGACGAGCTTGCCGATCTTGCGGACATTGATCTCGAACCGATTGAGGGAGACGCGATCGATTTGGGTCAGCTTGCTTATGAATGCCTCGCTACAGAAATCGAGCCCTATCCACGCAAGCCCGGTATCGATTTCGAATGGAAGCCTGCTGGTGGGCTTGGCGCCGGCGAAGACGAGGGCCCATTCGCGGCGCTAAAGGCCTTAAAGGAAAAATAGTCCCGGAAATTGAATGGCATGGGCGCCGTCCGAGGCGGATAGATTTCGGTTGTTTCGGGTCGGCAATACAGTATTTTCGGTCCGCTTGAAGTCGAACGAGGTATCGGAAACGGGGCACGATTTCCTATTCGATTTTCCGATTCAATCTGATTATGAACTCGCAACACACGATTGCGCTGGATGTTATGGGGGGTGATCGTGGCCCGGAGGTCGTCATCCCCGGAGCCAACCTCTCGCTCATCCGGCAACCTGAGATTCGCTTTCTGCTGTTTGGCGACGAGAAGGCTATCGCGCGCTCGCTCGAGCGCTATCCGGATCTGGCCGACAAGAGTGAGATCATTCACACCGACGTTTCGATTCCGATGGACGCCAAGCCGAGCCAGGCCCTTCGCAAGGGACGCTGGAAAAGCGGCATGTGGCTCGCGATCCAGGCCGTCAGGGATGGCAAGGCAGGTGCCGCCGTCTCGGCCGGCAATACCGGTGCCCTAATGGCAATGGCGAAGTTCTGCCTGAAAACGCTTCCCGGCATCGAACGCCCGGCAATTGCGGCGATTTGGCCGACGGTCTCAAGCGAATGCATCGTGCTCGATGTTGGGGCAAATGTGAGTGCCAACGCCCGTCAACTCGTCGAATTCGCGGTGATGGGCGCGGCCATGGCCCATGACGTGTTCGGGCAGAAGCGTCCCTCGGTTGGTCTGCTCAATATTGGCGTCGAAGAAATCAAGGGCCTCGATGACATCAAAAATGCGAGCGCGGCGCTGCGAAGCTTCGATACGCCGTTCGAATATAAGGGCTTTGTCGAAGGCGACGACGTGGGCCAGGGAGTTGTCGATGTGGTGGTGACGGAGGGCTTCGCCGGAAATATCGCCTTGAAGACCGCAGAGGGCACGGCCAAGCAGATCGGCGCTTATTTGCGGGCCGCCATGAACCGTTCGCTTCTTGCCCGTCTTGGCGCCTTCCTGGCTCAAGACGCCTTCCGGGCACTGTCGGACAAGATGGATCCCCGCCATTCCAATGGTGGCGTCTTCCTTGGACTCAAGGGCATCGTCATTAAGAGCCATGGCGGCACCGATGCCACGGGTTTTGCCAGTGCGATCGACCTCAGCTATGACTTGGCGCGCGAACACATGGTCGAGCGGATCGCCGATAACATTCAGAAATATCACGCGACTCTGAAGCTCGACGACGTTGCATGAGAGGCGGTTGAGAACATTGTGAGCATTATCCGGTCAGTGATTATTGGGTGCGGCGGGAATCTGCCCGATCGGATCATGTCAAATGACGAGCTTTCGAAATTCGTCGACACCAGCGACCAATGGATTCGCGATCGAACCGGCATCGAAGAGCGCCACATCGCGTCCGAGGACGAGACCACGGCCGATATCGGCACTGCCGCTGCCAAGCAAGCCCTGGAGCGGGCCGGCGTCGAGCCATCTGATATCGACCTGATAATTCTAGCCACGTCGACGCCCGACAACACTTTCCCTGCCACGGCAGTCGAGATTCAAGCCCGGCTCGGTATCACACGGGGTGCAGCCTTCGACATGCAGGCGGTGTGCTCGGGCTTTGTATTCGGGCTCGCGACTGCGGACAATTTCTTGAGATGCGGCCAGTATGAACGCGCGCTAGTGATCGGCGCAGAGACTTTTTCCCGCATCCTCGACTGGGAAGACCGCGGCACCTGCGTTCTGTTCGGCGATGGCGGTGGCGCGGTTGTATTGGAGGCACAGAAGCTGAATGGGGCCGCAACCGATCGCGGCATTTTGGCGACGGAGCTCCGATCCGACGGCCGCTACAAAGACAAGCTCTATGTCGATGGCGGACCATCATCCACCGGTACCGTCGGCCATCTCCGGATGCAGGGCAGGGAGGTGTTCAGGCACGCCGTCGTCAATATCTCCGAGGTCATAATGGATACGTTGGAGCGCGCCGGTTACACAACTGACGACGTCGACTGGTTCGTGCCCCATCAGGCCAATAAGCGGATCTTGGACGGCACAGCCCGCAAGATTGGATTGCCGCCGGAAAAGATCGTTATCACGGTCGACAAGCATGCCAACACATCGGCGGCATCAATTCCGCTCGCACTGAACTCAGCCTTCACCGATGGCCGTATCAAGGAAGGCGACCTGGTGCTGATGGAGGCGATGGGTGGTGGCTTTACCTGGGGTGCCGTGCTGGTGCGCTGGTAGCGCGGGACATCGCGTCGGAGATTAGATTCCTGGAGTCGCACTGGCAGACTCGTTTTCTGAGCGAATCGACCCATATTCTTGACATCAAACGTAAAACTGAGACGTCAAGACGGGACGCGTTCGGCCAGCTCTTGCAAGTTCACGGGGATCCAGCGAAACCTTTGCCCCAAGAAAAACCCAATTTTGACAGTAGATTCCGCGATCTGCCGTTGACCCTGGTTCGGGCTGTCGACTAGCATCTTTGTTTCGTCTCGCAACTACGGGAGCGAGGGCCGATGTCGGGAAAAACGTTGACGAGGGCCGATCTGGCCGAAGCCGTCTTTCAAAAGGTCGGTCTGCCGCGCAACGAATCGGCTGAGCTGGTCGAGATGATTCTCAAGCAGATAATCACAGGATTGGAACGCGGCGAGCCGGTAAAGCTCTCATCGTTCGGATCCTTTGGAATCAGGGAGAAGGGTGAACGTATCGGACGAAACCCCAAGACGGGGGAAGAGGTGCCGATCACCCCGAGACGTGTGCTCGTCTTTAGGGCGAGCAACATTATGAAGGCGCAGATCAACGAGGCGCTCACAAAGAATAAAGGGGCAGAATAGGGCGGAGGAGCCGCCCATACGGGGGGAGGCTAGGGAGCTCACAATTGGAAAAATCACCGGATGCGTTCCGCACCATTTCCGAGGTTGCGGAAGATTTGGCCGTTCCGAAGCACGTCTTACGGTTCTGGGAGGGAAAGTTTGCCCAGCTGCGACCGATGAAGCGCGGAGGCGGAAGGCGCTATTACCGGCCTGAGGATGTGGATCTGCTGCGCGGCATACGCGTGCTGCTCTACGATGAAGGCTACACGATCAAAGGCGTGCAGAAGATTCTGCGCCATCAGGGCGTGCAGTTCGTAATGGAGTGCTGGCGCAAGGCGGCTGAGGGCGGCGGAATGCCGTTAGCGGATATTCCCGACATCGCTTCGGACGCCGCAAAGGGCGCAGCCACCCTGCAAGCTCTAGGAGAGACTGCGGCTCGTGGTGCTGCCGAGGGATCACTGAGCCCGAGCCAACTCAAGCAGCTGAGTGGCATCGCCGCCGAGCTTCAGGACTGCATAAGGATATTGGCGGCCACAAAAGAGAGTTGATGGCTGTCGAGACCGGGCCGTCGGCTGGATTCGGTATCCGGTGCAATTGCGATGCCTAGGGCGCCGGCGATGTTGACCGGAGAAGCTGAAGGCGGCACAACGGCAAATCCTAATCGGCGGAGCGTAGCGCAGTCCGGTAGCGCACCGGTCTGGGGGACCGGGGGTCGCGGGTTCGAATCCCGCCGCTCCGACCATTTCTATTCGTTCTTTTTCAATAGCTTAGATTTGCAAAAGTCTGGATGGAAAACGATAAAAATATGGAATTGCCACCCATCTGCCAGCGAAAGTGCGAATAACATCCCGGAAATTAGCCGCCACGACGGTCGCGATTGTCCACGAGGCGCTGTTTGAGCTAGCAGATTGGTGTCCGCTTTCTTGCCGGAAGCCAACTTTTTTCACTGACGCCTCAGAAGTCCGTTAATGACCCATTGCGGACATTTCGCGCCTTGCAGCTAGGCTTCGTGTTGCCGGCTATGTCCGTCGTCAAAGCACCATGCACTTGTTCAGCCGGCGCTGCATTTGATGCAGAGGTTGACCAAACAACCTGACGTGCAGTGCCGGCAACCAGCCCGCGCCTTCAGCGGGCTAATTAATCAAGGGCCGCGTCACAAAGAAGGTTTCCGGCGCCTACTCAGCCGGCTCCGGCGCCGCCGCCAGCTTTGCGCCGCCTGCTTCTCGCTGGATAGCCATCTGTTTCCAGAGCAGGAAGGTGGCGGGAATTACGAGAAGGGTGAGGATGGTGGCGCTGATCATGCCCCCCACCATGGGGGCCGCGATCCGGCGCATGACTTCCGAACCGGTTCCCGATCCCAACATGATCGGCAGCAGGCCCGCAATGATCACCGATACGGTCATGATGATTGGCCGAACGCGCATGAGCGCTCCCTCGACCACGGCATCGCGCAAGTCAGCGACCGTTACACGTCTTCGCTTTCTCTTGGCTTCTGCGGCCTTGTGATCGAGCGCCTGGTTCAGATAGACGATCATGATCACGCCGATTTCAACCGCGACACCCGCCAGTGCGATGAACCCGACGCCTACCGCTACCGAGAGGTGGTAGCCCAACAAATAAATGATCCAAACGCCGCCCACCAGCGAGAGCGGCAGTGTGCCCATGATGATGAGGACGGCCGTCATGTTTCGGAAATTCAGGAACAGAAGCAGCAGAATAATCACCAAGGTCACGGGAACGACGATGCTCAACCGCTCCTTGGCGCGCTGCATATATTCAAACTGCCCCGACCAATTGAGGGTGTAGCCGGTTGGCAAATTCACCTGATCGGCAATCGCTTCTTGGGCCTTCGCGACATAAGAGCCGATGTCACTGCCCACCACATCGACATAGATCCAACCATTTAGACGGGCGTTCTCGCTGCGGATCAGCCCAGGTCCGTCTGAGATGCTTATTTTTGCCACCTCGCTGAGCGGAATTTGCGCGCCCGACGGCGTGACGACCGGCAAGGTTTGCAAATGATAGAGCGAATCGCGGAACTCGCGCGGATAGCGGACATTAATCGGATAGCGCTCAAGCCCTTCGACGCTTTCGGTCACTCTCATGCCGCCGACGGCGGTTCGGATGATGTCCTGCACGTCCATGATGTTGAGGCCAAACCGGGCTGCCGTAACGCGGTCGATATCCACGTCGATAAAGCGCCCGCCGGTCACGCGTTCGGCATAGACGGAGGCTGTGCCGGGCACGGTCCGAATCACCTCCTCGATGCGCTGCCCGATCTCCGATATGACGTCGAGATCCGGGCCTGCCACTTTGATGCCCACGGGCGTTTTGATGCCCGTGGCCAGCATGTCGATCCGGTTCTTAATCGGCATGATCCAGACATTGGTGAGACTTGGAAAGCGAACCAAGCTGTCGAGTTCTTCCTTGATCTTTTTCGTGGTCATGCCCGGCCGCCATTCGTCCTCGGGCTTGAGCTGGATGGTGGTCTCGACCATGGTCAAGGGTGCGGGATCAGTGGCGGTTTCGGCTCGGCCCGCCTTGGCATAAGCGCTCTTGACCTCGGGCACCGTCATAATCAGCTTGTTGGTCTGCTGCAGCACCTGAGCCATCTTACCCGCTGAAACCGCCGGGAAGGCGCTCGGCATGTAGAGCAGATCGCCTTCGTCGAGATCGGGCATGAACTCGCTGCCGACCCTGGACAATGGCCAAGCCATGCTGGCCATGGCGATGGCCGCAATCATGATCATCGCCCAAGGATGCTTCAGCACCAGACCGATAAAGGGACGATAGGCGGCAATCAGCGTCCGGTTTATCGGGTTCTTTTGCTCCGGCGTGATGTGTCCGCGAATGAAATATCCCATCAGCACCGGAACGATCGTTATCGAGAGCGCGGCGGCGGCCGCCATGGCATAGGTCTTGGTGAAGGCCAGCGGGTGGAACAGGCGCCCCTCCTGGGCCTCGAGCGCGAAGATCGGCACGAAGCTCAACGCGATGATGAGCAGGGAAAAGAACAGGGGCGGCCCCACCTCGACCGCCGCATCGGCCACGACGCGCCAGCGGTCCTCACCATTCGATTTACCTTTCTCCAGATGTTTATGGAGGTTCTCGATCATCACAATAGTCCCGTCGACCATTGCGCCGATGGCGATGGCGATGCCGCCAAGCGACATGATGTTGGCGTTGATGCCTTGGGCGTGCATGACGATGAACGCTGCCAGGATCCCGATCGGCAGGCTCAACACCACGACGAGCGCGGAGCGCAGGTGAAAAAGGAAAATGGCGCAGACCAGCGCGACGATGACAAACTCCTCGATCAGCTTCTCCGCCAGATTGTAGACGGCTCTCTGGATCAGCGCGGAGCGGTCGTAGGTTTCGACGATCTCCACCCCTTCGGGGAGGCTTGTCTTGAGCGAATCGAGTTTTTCCTTCACCCGTTGGATGGTGGCGAGCGCGTTCTCGCCGAAGCGCATGATGACGACGCCGCTGACAGCCTCGCCCTCGCCATTGAGTTCGCCAATTCCCCGGCGCAACTCCGGACCAAGGCGAATCTCCGCGATATCATTGAGCAGGATCGGCGTCCCCATTTTGGTGTGGCCCAGGGGAATGTTGCGCAGGTCCTCCTGGCCGTCGATATAGCCGGACGCGCGGATCATGTACTCGGCCTCCCCCATCTCGATGACGCGCCCTCCGGTCTCCTGATTGCCCCTCTGAATGGCGCCGCGAACCTTGGAAAGCGGGATGCTGTAGGCACGCAGCCGATTGGGATCCACGACGACCTGGTATTGCTTCATCATACCGCCGATGGTGGCGACCTCGGAGACGCCCTCAACGGTTTGAAGCTCGTATTTCAGGAACCAGTCCTGAATGGAGCGCAGCTGGGAGAGATCGTGGCGGCCCGTCCGGTCGACCAGGGCATATTGATAAACCCAGCCAACGCCCGTGGCGTCGGGACCAAGGGCTGCGCGTGCGGCGCTGGGCAGGTTGGGGGCGACCTGGCTCAGATATTCCAGCACACGGGACCGCGCCCAATAGAGATCCGTGCCGTCCTCGAAAATAATGTAGACGAATGAGTCGTTGAAAAATGAATAGCCGCGGACGGTAACGGCGCCGGGCACCGCAAGCATGGCCGTGGTCAACGGATAGGTGACCTGATCCTCGACGACCTGGGGTGCCTGACCCGGATAAGTGGTCTTGATAATCACCTGAACATCGGAGAGGTCTGGAATGGCATCGAGCGGCGTTTGCTTGAGTGAATAGAGACCCCACCCGGTCAGAAGCAGGGTCAGCATCACCACCAGAAAGCGGTTTTTGAGCGACCAGCGAATGATGTTTGCGATCATTGCGGGCCTCCCGAACCGGCCTCGGCGCCGGCCTTTGAGATTGACGAGATCACGAAGTCGCCAAGCTCTTTATCTCGCTTGAGGGTAAAGTTGATGCGATCGCCTGTTTTCAGGTCCTTCAGCTCGACGTCCTTGCCGACGCGGAAGTCCATGGTCATGGTCGGCCACCCGATCGCCGGGATCGGATCGTGGGTGATATTGAGCTTGCCGTCGTCCGCTTTCATTTCAAGGACGACTCCCACCGCCTCGACGTCGGATTCGGTCTCAGAGGCCTCATCGGACTTTTCCGATGGATCGACCATACGGAGCAGGCTTGCATCGAGGCTGGCTTCCGAGTCGAGCAAGAATTGGCCTGAGGAGACCACCCGTTCGCCTTCGCGCAATCCAACTACGATCTCCATCTGATCGCCCGATTCCATGCCCGAGACGACCTGGGCTGGCCGGAAGCGTCCTTCGCCCAGCGCCAGGATCACCCGTTCCGATTTACCCGATCGGATCAACGCCTCCCGAGGAATCGTCAGAACATTCTCCCTGGCTTGGCCCTGGACCGTGATCTCCGCATACATATTGGGCTTGAGCTCTTCGCCGGGATTCTTGAACTTCAGCCGGACCCGCACCGTCCGGCTTTGCGGATCGATCGTCGGATAGACGTAATCGACCGTACCCTCCCATATCTTTCCCGGGATGAAGTGAAGACGCATTTCGGCTTTCTGGCCTGCTTTGACCAGATTGGCTTGGTCTTCGTAGACTTCGACCATCACCCACACGGATGAGAGATCGGCCAAGACGAACACGGTCGTGTTGGGCTCGATAAACATGCCCTCGCGGACGTTGAGCGCGACGACATATCCGCCCTGGGGAGCATAGATATCGACGAGATCGCTCGGCTTGCCCTCATCGCCCACCAGCTTGATTTGCCGCTCGGACATGCCCAACGCCTCGAGGCGGGTCCGGGCGGCGTGAGCCAGTCCCTGCCGGCCGATCTTTAGGGCTTGAATATACTCGGCCTGAGCATTGGTCAGAGCGCGCGAATAAAGCTGGAACAGAAGCTCGCCTTCTTTGATACGCTCACCGGCCGTCTTCACCAAAAGCTTCTCGATCCAACCTTCCGACCGGACATGGACATCCCGGGTCAGCTCGTCGTCCGGGACAATGAAGCCGACCGTGTCGATCTTCAGGTGAAGCGTGCGCTTCACGACGTCGGCCGTTCGCACTCCCATATTGTTGATGACGGCCGAACTGATCCGCAGAGCCTTCTCGTCTTCCGGCCCGGCGCCGGGCTCCGTGCCTTCGTAGACCGGAATCAAATCCATACCCATCGGCGATTTGCCGGGCCCATCCTTGCGAAAGTTGGGATCCATCGGCGCGACCCAATAGAGGATCTTCTTCTCGCCATTTGCGGAGCTGCTGGACGCATCGGGCCCGGAACCCAATTGCGACCATCCGACTCCGAGGACGACACCCAGGGCGAAAATCGCTGCAGAGATGCCCAGATATTTCGGGTTCACCCGCTTCAACGCAGGATGTTTCGCGAGTTTCGATGCCGTCTTCTTGATCTCGGGGAAGTTTGCGAACTTCGAAATGGCCTTTCGAATTGCCGCGCCATCCAGGCGTTTTGAAACCATTTTCTCCACCTACTTTCCGGCCAGGAACAGAAGTCTCGCATGCGCCTGAGCTCGATCGACCCGCAGGCGCAAAAGGGTCAATTCGTTGTCGAGCTGGGCCAATCGCGAGCGGATCAGTTCTGCGAAATCCGAAACGCCAGCCGTATAGGCCGTCAAAGATGCGTCGGTCGTATCGGCCGCGCGTTGGATAACGACCTTGTTGTAAAGCGTGATCCGTTCTCCGAGCTGGCGCCAATCCGCATAAGCGCGCGCCAGCGTCTTGTTGAGCTCAAGCAGCCGGGCGTCGCGGTCGAGCAGTGCCGCGGAAAATTCGTGCTGCGCGGCTGCGAAATCACGATCCTGGCGCTTGTTGGGAAATATCGGCAGGCTCATCCCTACCATACCGGTCACGAAATCAGATCGATCGCCACCCCGCGCGCCGTAATTGAGATCTACCGAGAACTCTGGCTTGTATCGCTGCTCGGCAAGACCGATATCGTGCTCGCGAGCCTCGATCCGGGCGTCATCGACCTGAACCGCCGGATGGGTCACCAGATTGTGGCGCAGCGCTTCTTCGCCGGGCGGCGGTATCAGGTCCGGCAGCGAGTCGACCAGCGGTCTGGAGGCGGGCCGCGGCCCGATATATCGGGCGAGATTGGCGCGCGCCAGCTCGATGCGGCGGGAAACCTGGATAAGACGATCGTTGAGCAGGCTTAGCTCCAGCTCGGCCCGAAGCACGTCCTGGCTGTTTTGGCGGCCCGTCGCGAAGATCGATTGCGCGACGCTAACGAGCTCTTCCACTGCGCGTTCGCTATCCGCCACCTTGCTGTGTGCGCCGAGCCAATAAAACAGCTCAAACCAGTTGGTTCGCGTGTCGAGCCTGATTTGACTCTCTTGCAATGACGCTTTGGCGTCCTCCTCCGAGGCTTCCGCCAAGCGGCGCTGACGCCTGATTCCCAGCGTTCTGCCGGGCGGGAACTGTTGTTGGAGCCCAATTTGTGCCTGCGTGTTCGGCTCCTGGTTAAAATCAAACGTATCTACCGGCATGTTCAACATTCTTAAGCGCAGCTTGGGATCAGGAAGCTGGGAATCCGAAACGGCTTTTTCGCTCAGCGCGGTCGCCCTTTCACCCAGACTGGTAACGGTCGGATCCTGGGCCCTGAGCGCGATCGCCAGTGCTTCCCTCAAGGAGAGGGCCTGGCCTGCCGAGGCCGGCAAGATTGCGCCACAGATTAGGGCGCCGGTCGCCGCGATTATTGCAGCCAAATGCATCCTGATTTCCTTCCCGGAATCGAAGCAGGGCTCCACGGGCATAGCTCCACTGGCGCCGCGATGCGCTAATGAGCGCGCGGGACGCAAGGGTAATTCTGGATGTGGTTAGCTTTCGAGTCGAGGGGGAGGAATCGGAACGCCGCGGAAAGGCTCAATTGCGGCGGCATACGCGGCGACCCCGATGTCCGGCGGCCGATATGCTGGCATGGTGGGAGGCTCGAATTGAAGCGCTGAGGACGAGGCAGCGCAGCAATTCATTGCGCACTGCGAATTGCAGCCATGGTGGCTGACGGGACCACGATGCCCGGCGGTCTGCCAATCAGGGCAGGTCGGGGCGCGAAGAACGCTTGGGCTCTCGAAGGCGGACCCGCCGCTCGCCGTGAGAATGCGCGTCACGGAATGTTCGCCAGCGGTCCCGATGCCGCCGGTGACGTCCCTGGCCTCGCTCCACGCGGAGACCATCGTCACAATCGCCCACAACAGAACGGCGATGAATGTTGGCCACGAAGTTCGTGTCGAGGGTCTTGCCATCCGAATTCGGGTCATCAATGACATATTGCCGGAAATCAGTGGAGATATTGGCGCAGACGGTGCGAGATTTCAAATGGTGCGGGTCAAGATTGTGCGCCATACCCGTTCCATCAATTTTATCAGGCGAGGTGGTGTTTTTGGGACGGTCAGGCCTTTGATTTTCCTTGTGATGCCCAAAACTCGCAATTGCAGAGCCTGACCCGCACTGTTGGCCTGCGTTCGGGTTTGCGGCCCCCGCGAGGGCTTACGCCTGTGGTCGATTCTGTGGCTTTATTGCAACAGTTAAAGCTAAAATTCCCCTCAATACGGATTATTCTCTTGGCGCTGCAGAAAATGGGCAGTTTCGTGCCAATTGTGTGACATCGCGATCACAGATGTAGCGATTGTGGGTTCAAAAAGCGGCAATTCGATTGTGGGCAGGGCCTCATGGCCACATACTGTTACATAAGAGACACAATGTGCCGTGTATGTACATAATCTGCGTCGCCATTCGCGACTTATGCCGCGCCCACCAAAATGGCAGCGGCGCGAGGCAGGCGCCAATTCGAAGAACGACGCCGCGGCCGACAAGGCAGGTGCAGGAATTGGGCTCTGAAGAGCCCGGAAATGGAGGAGTATCATGACCGATTATCGCAATTCCACAGCGCTGAGCACGGGCTCCGAGCGACCGCCGCAAGGCTCGATAGGCCAGGTCACGGCGCGGCTTTTGCTGGCCTCGGCCTTGGGCAGCCTGGCTTATTTCGGCGTGAGCCCGGAGCCGGCGCTGGGTTTCGTCTGCGTCGGCAATTTCAACGGCGCCGTGGTCGGGGACGGCTTTGCGGGCGTCTCGGCCGGGGGCGACGGTGCGACTATTGGCGCCGGCACACTAAATCCTGCGGCAAAGACGCTAACGCTGCTGGCAACAATAGCACAAACACAGCGATCGGCCGCGGGGCCGACGCCAGCGTCGGCCCAGGCACCGGCAAAGGCCACAACGTAGCGGTCGGTTCCGGGACCAACGCCTCCGGCGGCGGCACCAGCCACAACATCGCGATCGGCTTTAACAACAACGCCAACACCATCAGTACCGGCGACAACATCGCGGTCGGCAGCTTTGCGCAAGCCAGAGGCGAGAGGGGTAAAAACATCGCGATCGGCCGTTCTGCCAATGCTAGCGGCAGTGACGCCAAGAACACCGCCATCGGCGCCAACGCGACCGCGACCGGGACCAATGCGAGCGCATTCGGTTCGGGAGCCAGAGCGACCCATGCCAACTCGGCCGCGTTCGGCCGGGGTGCGGCGACGTCGCGCGACGA
>JGI24023J19991_10000442_pt1 | contig 32290 bp, 9 predicted proteins | sample Cruoilmetagenom1_FD_19991 | JGI IMG/M metagenome (IMG submission 19991)
AGAATTAATATTTGTGGTGCAAATTTAGTGGCAGTTTGATATAAATGTTCCATTGAATCTCAGTTTATTTTCAAAGATACAAAGCTAAATTTAAAAAGCACAACCAGAAGGTAAAGGCTGTTGTTGCTCTAATGCTATTGCAAAATCTTTTTCTGTAGTAAAGGTTGTAAACCCGCTATCTACAGAACCTTTATACGTTTCAGTTCCATAACCAGAAGTATTCATATGGGCACGAACAATCACAATTTGATCTATAGCAATAGCTACAATTCCTCCAGAACGAATAAAAGGCTGTTCATTTACATGACTGTGACCTAAAACCAAGCTGTACGAAGTCCCCTGACTTCGTACAACAACCAATCACAGATAACATAATGCTTAATATTTTAAATCTTTTTTTGTGTTAATTACTGGATTATCATAATGTATATGTTACTCATAATAATACCTATTTTGATAGAAAAGTGCGAAGTCTGAGGACATTCGCACAAAGCTTACGCATAAAAAAACCACAACTTTCGCTGTGGCTCTAATTTTTATTTTAATAATCTTATTACCAAATTATTCATTTAAATACTTAATATTTCATTTTTAAGAAAGTCTTTTGCTTTAAAAAAAGAAATGAAAGAAGTTATTAAAGTAATTATTAACACAACAAATGATATGATTAATATCCCAATCATTTTCGGATAAAAAAAGATTAAAATTAAAAAGAGGAACATCAAACCAAAAGTCAGGATTAACGTATAAATAACTCTATCTAACAAAACATAACTAATCTCGATTTTATCAGTTAAAAATTTCAATTCATAATAATAATTTAAGCTGGACTTTCTCTTCCCTGAAAAAGGGAAAGATGATTTATATTTTGGATAAACAGAAATATTAACGTCAGAATTTTCAATAATATTTAATTTCTCGTTATTAAATATTAAGTTTTTAATGCGATTTGAATCTTCCGAATTAATTTGTAATATTTTTTTACTAACCACCATTGCTATAACTACCTTCTAATATAAGTTGGTGTGTATTTTTTTCTATCTCGATACTTTGCTTTTTTTAGATTAACAGTTGGTGGTTTATTGAAACGAATTTCTAAATTACCTGAAACCCCTATCATGTCAACACCTCCAATATTTAAAAAAGAAGCATTTGTTTCCATTAGTTTTAAAGCAAAAGGAACTCTATCTCCGTTGTATCCTTTAATTGGTCCTACATTTGCTCCAAAATCAACATTCTTATTTAAATCAACAGAAAAATTACCACCGAGATAACTTTTATTTATATCTACTTCTATTGTTAATGACCTTAAAACATCTTCTAAATTCATTTCATCATTAACATAGGAAATATTTACTATCGTCTTATCAAGTGTTGCTAAAACTTCAATACTTCCAATACTTATGGTGGCTCCTATATTTGTTTTATCCCCAATTCCTAATAACGTTCCTCCATCTTTAGTCTGTGTCCCTATAGATAGATCACCTTCAGCTCTTAAATAAATATTAGTATCCTCATCTACTTTTTGGTTATTATTAAAATTAATATAAATATTTTTCTCTTTATTATAGTATTGACCTTTTCCCGTTCGTACAAAACCTAATGTTCCTTTTTCATCATTATCATCAGGACTATTATTATTACTTCCATCAGCATTTCCGCCATTTTGAGCATACGCAATAGCTTCATCTTGCGAGACTACTTGTCCATTTATTACATATTGACCTGTATTCCAATTGTAAATAGAATCAGCACCACTAGGGTCAGCCCAATATACTGGATTATTATCAAAAGCAGTATAAGTACTCATTGAATGGTGGGTAACTGGATCAATAGTTGTAAATCTTGCTATTGCAGGGTCATAATGTCTATAATCCGTTTCATACATATTAAGACCTAAACTTTCTTCTAATTCAACACCATTATATTTGTAATCCTGTGCAGGATTTGTAGAAGTTGCTACATTATTGAAACTAGCCATTTTAAGACCGAATGGATAGTAATGAGATTCTTCAATAATTTCATTTTGCTCAATGATTCCGTTTTTAAGAACATTGTCAGAATATGACAATCTTACATTCCCTAAGTGGTCAGTATAATTATAAACATATTCAAAATTTCCAGTACCATCTTTCTGTACATACCCTTCTGGCTGTCCAAAAAACTGCAACTCGTCTTGTTCGTAAATAAATCCGTTCGCATATTTTGTTACCGTAGGGGGATTGCCATTTTCAACAACTTCTTTTTGTAATTTAACACCCGTAGCATCATATCTGTATTTAATCATATTGGAAGCACTTCCGAACACAACCTCCGTCGGTAAGTTTAAATGATTATAGCTTATAGAGGTTATTCCTTTATTCGCATCGGTCAATAAATTACCATTGGTATCGTAGGTAAAATCATCCCCTGTATTGGTACCGTCCTTAAAACCGGTTGTGGTTTCTCCTGTATCGGTTACACCCAGCAGTTTATTACCATTGGCTATTCCATAATCATAAACCAGATTATCCATCGTACCAAAACTTGTAGCCCCTATATTGGTATGTCCTTTTCTGTTGAGTGCCGTAATATTTCCGTTTTTGTCATATGCAACCAAATCAAGGTCATAATGGTCTGTATTCGTTCCATTTGCACTAGTGATTCTATTCAGAGCATCATAGGTATAACTATAAGTTTTTATACTTGAATCTGTATTCAAAGTATGCCAACTGGTTTGGCTAATGTTTCCATTATAGAGCTTTTTAGTGGTATCTGCAATGTCATTATACATTAGGCTAAAGTTAAATAAATCATTGTCATTTTCAGTATCTTGGTTGATATTTTTTAACCAACCTCTTACATTATAAGTATAATCAATAGTTTGCAATCTAATGCTACTACTTGCAAGATTACCCACCGCTTTCGCTTCAAATTGACCTAATTCATCATAATTACTTGTTGAGATCAGTTCTTTGTCTTGATTGTTAATTTGTTGGGCGACTTCGTCCTTTCGTTTGTTATATAGTGCGAAGTCAGGGGACATTCGCACAGCAACTACCGTTTATTTTAGTTTCACACTTCGCCGAGTGTGCGGGGATGATATGATTATGGACAAGGAACTGCTACAGAAAATTAAGGACATTGAGAGTTTTACGGAAGAGGAAAGGGTTAAAATTTATGACCTTATCGATATGGCTATTTCTTATCATAAAACTAAAAAGGCTTACGCTTCTTAAATTTATTGCATAAAAAAACCACAATTGTTTTACATTGTGGTTTATTAGTTTTTTCGTTAACTACTGTTTTTTAACTATGTCCTAATTTATGACATTACCCATTTTGACTCATTATTGATTTTTTTGCTTCTTCTATGTCAGGTTCATTGGCTAGCTTTAAAACACTTGCCATCACCTCTAACCAATGACCTTTGTCATGACTATTATGAAATGAAGCTCCATAAAATGAAGCAGTATGTGGGTAAGAAGGAATTCCCTTTTCTTTTGCAATTTCAGAAAAAATTATTGCTAAACTTTCCTTGCTAAGATTTATAGATTTGAACTTTTCTGGTAAAATATTAGTCGTAGAAAATAGGGTTAAACATAAATTTGACAACGCTGTATAATTTATGTTACTTGGTAAAGATTGATTTAGATAAGAAAAAAAAACTTTTAAGTCATTCATAAAATTATTATTGTTTATTAATTGTTGAATTTATTTCATTTATACGATTTTGTTTATATTTAATACTTTCAGGAATTGTTTTGTTAACTTCTTTAACTATTCCATGCTCGTTAGGTTTATTACCAGATTTTAATTCTCTTGCAATCTGATCTTTACCATTTTGGAGTTGTTTAAAATCACTATCAAGAGCTTTTTGTAAAAAACTTTTTTCTTTTTGTAAAACATTTATTGCATCTTTTGAAAGCTTAGCAACATCATCAGTAAGAGTAGCTACCTTACTCACTTTAGCCAAATTAGCCAATTCAGCACCTACCGCAGTTTCGGCAATAAAGGCTGCACTTTTACCAAAAGCTTCTCCCTTAACTTTTGGGTCAGTACTATTTAAATCTGTCGCTGTTTGAGATATATTATTTACTATAGCCCTTCCTGTTTCAACAGGACTTGCAATGGCTTTTCCAAGACCAATAATTACATTAAATTGACCTTCTGGAGTACCTAATTCACCTGTTTTTGCAAGACTTTTTACAAAAGATTTAGCCGCATGAAAATTTAACTTTAAATTATCTGTAAAGCTCATTTTAAAGTCAAATAATTCCAATCCTTCTAATTCAACACCCATTCCCATTTTATTTTCCTGAAAAGCGTAGGTAGAGTTATATGTATAATCTTCAGCTAAAGGATCTATTTGCCAAAACCTACCAATTGCAGGGTCGCTCATTCTAAATTTCCATTCATGTGTATTTAACCCTAAATCTTCTGTAAATTCTTGTCTTTGATACGTTTTTAGATTGTTTTTAGCACCAACAATCACATTATTGTAACCTTTATGTTCAAGTCCAAATGGATAGTAGTTTTGCTCTCGTTTGATTTCGTTTTGAGCAATTTCAATCGTGCCATTTCCATCAGTATCTGCAAAAGTGATTCTTGTATTTCCCCAAATGTCTTTTAATTGATAAAAATATTGGTAAGTATTACCATTTGGTTCTACATATCCTTCCTTGTGATAAAACTGCTTTAAAGTATTATTTTCGTAAACGAAATTATCTGCATAATCCGTTATCGTTATGTTACCATTATCATTGGTAATTTTACGAAGCTTTGTTCTATCAGCAGAATAAGTATAGTTTATTTTTTTAGTGTTAGAGTTATCGAACTTGATTTCAGTTGGTAAGTTTAGGTGATTATAACTTATTGAAGTTATTCCCTTATTGGCATCTGATGTTAAGTTGCCATTAACGTCATACGAATAATCATTATTAGAGGTGTTGCCATCCTTAAAACCATTGGCATTACCCGTAGCATCAGTTACCGATTTTAATCTATTACTCAATTGATAATATGTATAAGTCAAATGATCTGTTTCTTCATTACCATCAAAGCCTGCTGTTGGCGAAAAACGATCTAAACGTTTTATATTGCCATTCTTGTCGTAATTTACACCTTTTATATCAAAAAATTGTTTTTCTGTTGTTAAATTTTCTCCTGCTTTATAGCGTGCTCTTTTAATTCTATTTAAGGCATCGTATTTATAACCATAACCCCGTTTCTTATTGTCATTGGCTGTTCGCCAAATCGTTTCACTAATATTACCATTGTATAATTCCTGCGTAAGTAATCTGCTATTTCCGCCTGCGGTAGTACTTATGGTATTATAATTAATTTTAAAGGCAAACAAATCATCTGTTAAGGCTTGTTCTGCATCATTAATGCCTTTTAACCATCCTCTAATGTTATAGGTATAGTCTATTGTTTGTAAATGTTTGTTTAGTGGTTGATTTCCTACACCTTTTTTAATCAATTGTCCTAGTTCATCATATTCATTTTCTGCTATTATTTCTACCTCTTCATTGTTAATCTGCTGGGTTTGTTTTACCAATCTATTGGCATGGTCATAAGTAAATCTATCAATAGTTTTTATGGTTGGGTTTGTATCTTTGGTATGTCTAGCTACTGTGCGTTGTACATTACCAATAAAGTCCAATTGAGTTTTTATAATATCAACCGTATTGAGATAATTGTTATTGGTATAGCTATAAATAGGTCTTGCTTTTTTGTCGTAATAAGTTACCGTATTTACCCATTGGTCTGTACCTAATACTCTAACTTGACTTGCGGTGGCTAAACTTTTGGTATTTGTGGTTGTAGGTATGCCTAATACATCTAATGGGTTTGTACCGCCATCTACATTGAAATTATAATCGTCATAATAATTGATGGTTAAAACTTTTAGATTGTTTTCTGGAAAAGAGTGGTGCGTATAATTGATATTGGTATCGCCAATGGTTGACGCTTGTCTTTGTTCAAATTGATTTTCTGCACTGTAAGTCTTTGCAATGTTTTGCAATTGTATTCTAGTTTTATCACTGGTATATTTACCTGTATAAACAACTCTACCAAAGGCATCGTATTTGGTAAATAACCATTTATTTTGATCTTTTAAATTTCGATCTTGGGTTAAAATGGGTCGGTCTAACTTATCATACACAATGGATTCCCAACCTTTGCCCGGTATCTTCTTTCTTACCAATCTGTTTCGCTCATCATACCTGTATTGATAGCAAAGCTCATTTAAGGCTCTTGTTCTGGTACTGGCATTGTTATTTATGTTTGCTCTTGGTGGTATTACATAAGTTAAGTTGCCATAATCATCATAGACATAATAGGTATCATGCTTGGTGTTCTTTATACTGGTATTGGTAGTATTTGCATTATAAGTCCGTTTTAAGATTACTCTGCCTTGTTTGTCTTTAAATTCTTCAGTAGTATGGTTCTTTGCTTTTGCGTCTGCCTGATTGGCTGTCCAATTTTCATCTTTGGTTACCGTTTTATAGAGTTGATTTGCTGCATAATAATCTGTTGCTTTATCATTCACCAAAGTTGGCTTGTAGTTTGCATTTAAACTTACCCTAAACAAACGTACATTGTCTTGATTATCATCATTGGTATCTAAGGTATTACTTTGATAGTCAAATTTTATAGTATGCCCATCAGTATGTCCATTTGCGTCAATGGTTGATCCTGCTTTCCAGTCGGCTCCCGGGGCGGTTTGCTCTAATATTCTATTGAGTGGTGAGGCTTCAAAAAGTTTTTCTGAATAGGGGTTTGGGGTAGCGTCTAAATCTGGAGCATAATGGGTTTGGTAATAACCATTAATAGCATTTTCTTGATTGTCGGTTCTAAAACTGCCTGCAATATCCGAACTTGATGGCACATAAGGTAAAAAGTCTTGGGCTTGTCTGCCAAATTCATCATAGCCTATATGGGTTATAATATCTTTACCCGTACCGCTTTGCTTGATCCCTACTTGTTGTTTTGGCCTGCCCAGTCCGTCAAAATAGATTATGGATTCTATTGCGTCTTTGTTTAGGGCAATATTATCGGTATTTAACATTTCTGTTTGCGGGGCAAGGGTGTAGATGTAGTTTTCATCGGATAATACTGGGGCTTGGTAGGGGGTGTCTTCTAATGGGGGTTCTGGATTTGTGATGAGTTGGTTTTCGAGCCAAATTAAACTAGAATTTTCACTAGTTGCCAAATCTAAATCACCATCATTATCAAGATCTACTGTATAATGTATCTTACCTTGAGGATTTAAAGAAATTTTTGTGAAATTTTGCAATCCGTCATTTTCATATATACTGCCTTTGGTTATAATTTCATGATTACCATCATCATTAATATCAACCACTTGTATATCACTTGGCGAGTAGGAAATATTTGGTATAGCATATTCGATAAAACTTTGGTTATTATTATTTTCATACCAGCTTAATTTATTTCCATTTTCATAGCTGCCAAAAACCATATCTAACAGACCATCTTTATTTATATCTTGTAATTGTATTGATTCAAATAAAACCGTTCCAAAATTATGCAAGAAATGTTTTGTGAAATTAAGGCTTCCATCATTTTCATACCAATACACTTTAATTTCTCCTCCGCTTTCTTCTTCTATTGAAAAAATATCTTTATCGTTGTCTGCATCAAAATCGGCTGTCAATATTTTTGCATTAAAAAGAGTATTAATTCGGTTTGTAACAGATGCAATTACATGCTCGGTAAAATTATTATTCCCATTATTTTCAAATATCAATAATTTACTACCATCTCCATTTAATAGATCTGCTTTTACTATGATATCAAGATCTCCGTCATTATCAAGATCTCCGATATCTTCATTTAAGCTGTTAATCGAAAAGGAACTTACTGCCAAGGTTTGTTGTGTGAAGTTTTGAGAACCATCATTTTTATACCAATAAATTGTAGTAATGTCACCAAAAGCATTAGTACCGAATAAATCAATATAACCATCACCATCTAAATCACGTGGAGAAAAAACTCTTAAAAAAGGCACATTCGGTAATACTGTATGGGTAAAATTATTATTTCCTGTGTTTTCTAACCAATAAGTGTGTACACCATTTGAACCCAAGAAATCTATATCACCATCATTATCTAAATCTACAGAAAATTTTCTATCAGAATTATTATCAAATCCAGTTATTTCATGCACATTAAAATTACCATTCCCAAGGTTCTCTACCCAAACATTTGTTGCATAGTCTGCAGATGGCAAACCTATAAAGTCAATATCTCCATCACCATCCATATCTACAGGTATATTAGCACTTGAGTAAGCTGGCATATTATCAAAATTATAATTATGCTCTGTAAATTCTATTTGAGAACTAACCATAACCGGAAGTACTAATAGCACTAAAATTAATATCTTATTTATCTGTTCTTTCATATCTATTATATTTGTCAGATAGGATTCGCATATTTATAACTTCTGTAATTTTGAAATTACAAATTATGCTTACTTCATAGCTGTTTAATTTTTATATGCATAAATCATTTTTTAATACTCTATCAAGACCCAATCAATATTATATTGTGACAGGTTATTTTGGAAAAAAAACTATAGAAAATGCTAAGAGTCAATAATAAAAATGTAATTATTCCAAAGATAGCCTTGAGTTAATTAGTGATCTCTCATTTTTCTATGTCTATTTTTTGTAAAATAGTTTCAATCTTTTCTAAACGCTCTTTTAACTCAACGTTTTCTTTTTCGTGCTTTTCTAATTGCTTTTCTTGTTCTATAGTATATAAAGTTAACTCTTCTATTTTTTGGAGTAATTTTAAGTTCATTTCTTTTAAATAAAGACCATTTTTAGCAACAATACTTGCCGATGGAATTTCGGGCAAATGCTTGTGCTGGTTAATGTATTTCTCTATTTCTGAAAGTGACTTTAACGGGTATGATTTTTCGAAGACATAATCTGGCATAATAGCTCCTTCAAGATCAACTTTAATTTCTTGTGCATGAATTTTACCTTTTACGGTCAGCTTCATATCAGGCGAAGCAGTGCCAATACCCAAATTCCCCTCAAAATAAGAATCTGCATCTGAAGCCGAATGGATAGCATAATTATCTGCCGTACCTTTATTAAAGGTAGAATCAATATAAATGCCATAAGAATTTGTAACAGCACCTGTGCCAGAATAATAAAAATATTCACCATAGGCATTTGCAATCGTACCATTGTTACTAATATTAATATTTGAACCAACAGCGTAATCCATAGTACCCGAGTTGTTGATTTCAGGACGAATAGCATCTACACTTGTAATTGTACCATTTTCATTATTATCTATACCGCTTCTAGTTCCAATGGCATAACCTATTGTTCCTGTTCCTACATTTTGAACATTACTCATGACACCATAATTTGAAGTACTGGTTCCAGTTCCATCAAATGTAGATAAGACCCTCATAACATTATTTTGAGTGCCCGTGGCAGTATTTGTGCCTTGAACCCAAAGCTTATGAACCGTTGAAAAATTATCTCTGCCAATACCAACCCGGCCATCATAATAAGCAATGTCAGGAGTAGCACCGTCAACAAATTTACCTGCTCCACCAGAGCTCGGGTTTCCTCCATCAATAATTTCCTGAATAGTAGGTTCCGACCCATTTACTTGATAGATAGTTGGAGCATAAAAATATTGATTATCAGCAATATTGGTATCATAATACAAATAACTTCTATGTAACATTTTTGTAGCATCCGGTGTAAATTTAAAGTCATTTATACTTCTTGCTTTTGCACCCGAAAGACTATAAATACCTCCTTCATTAAATGTGGATGTATAACCACTGTGGTGTACATAGCCAACTATTAGATACCATTTGTCCAGCTCGGGTAGGTCACCCACAAAGAAATAGGAATTGTTTACCGGGTCTCCGTTAAGATTTAAGGTGGTAAATTCGTTTTGTGCATTTCTGGTATAGGTACCTAAATAGGTACTGCCGTCATTGGAATTCGTTTTTTTAACCCATATGGTAACACGATAGGTTTTGGTAGGGTCTATATTGGTATATGTTGAATTCCAACCTCCATCTGCATTACTCACTGCATCTGGGGTTGCCTTCCATAAAAGAACCGATTCATTATGAGGACCCGTGCCCATTTCCCTGGTATTTTCTGAATCTTGCCCTATTCTGTTAAATCCCGGTGCAGAGCCACTACCAACTGCCCAAGTTGAGGCATCTATTAAATTTTGAGCATCAATGCCATAAGTAACAAAAAGTGCAATTAATACTATTACTAATTTTTTCATGTTTATGTATTTAAGGTTGTGTTCTTATTCTTGATTTTTATAATGGTATTCGTTTTTACTGACTATATTACCCTCAGCATCTTTTACCTGTTTTAGTCGGTTAAAGTCGTCATATTCGTAGTAAATGGTATAACCTCGGGGGTCTGTAATACTGGTGACGCCAACTAAAGGTTTAAATGTATATAATGAAACAAAACAATCGTTTCTATTTATAAATTCTGACAAAGCACTTTTTAAATTATTTATATCTTGTTGAATGGAGACTAATTCATCACTTTCACTTAAATTGATATTATTAATAGCTGATTGAATAGAAGATATATCAATACTAGGATCACTGCTTTCAATTTTAATAATTGGATATATATCTTCATAAGCCCATGCAAAATAAGTTGTAATATCATCATCCTTGATAACACTTTTTACTTTACTTTTATTATTATAGTATTCAACTTGTATTTTGTGATTAAATGTATAAGGCATATCTGGCTGGAATATAATTTCATTGCCTTTTGATTCAAAATTATAGATATCAACTGGATGACCACTATTATTATATTTTACCTGAGACCCACTCAATAATATGTTAGTACTATCATTATATTTTCTAGTATCTATTGGAATACCAACAATGTTTTTATCCATCAAGGTTGAAATATTTTCAACATCATTATAATCATTTGGATATTTTATATACGTAGTAGTGGATGCACCATTACTATTCTCTGTTGTTATTGAAGTGGGCTCGTTTAAAAAAGTACCATAATCATAATCTTCTATAGTAACTATTTCTTCATTTTCAAGATAAGATGTTGTTTTAACTTGTTCAAGGTGTTTAGCCCCTGTATGGTATATATATTCAACTATATTAAATACAGAACCTGGAGTATTTTGTATACTGCTAGCAGGAGGATATCCTATATCAGTATTAAAAGAACCTATCGGATAAAAATAACTCCATAATGAACCTACAGTCTCCGGTATAGGTGCTTCTTGTTTAATCATAACTTTTGAACATTTTAATAGAGAATCAAATCGAATATTATACTTATAATCATACTTCGTTACTGGTACATAAGATTGACTCTTTTTTTTATAATCTGTTTTACTTATTAAATGATTGGTTGTCCACTCTCTATAATTTTTTGTATATAAATTTGTACCAATAAGTTCATTATCTACTATTGGAGGTTTATATATAAAAACACTTTTTCCATTAGTAGATCCATTTAATTTTTCTTGATATTCTGTAACTTGTTCATAAAACACATTGCTTCCAGAGTTTAAATTCCCACCATCAAACATATCACTACTTATACGCCTTAACCTATATGAAGCAGAATATTCACATATTCCAAGTCCATCTTTACATGGAAGAAATTTAATATCTGTTTTTTCAACGAAAGTCATAAAAGTATTAATACTGTAGGGGTTTTTTAATAATTTTCCCATTCCATTTTCTTCAAACCCATATGTATAGCTTTTTACAAGAGGTACAGCTGATGCTGAACTTTTATTGATTATTTTTTCTATTCTTAGTCCACCAACATCTTTATCTTTTGCCTTGTTGGTCTCGTACTCAAACTCTGTAGTCCCGCCTGTTGGGTATTGAACCATATTTAAAATAAAAACTTGCATTTTATCTTCATCAACTTCTCGATCAGCATATGATGTTTGAATTGTACCTATCTGTTTATTTAATTGAAATGGAGGTATTATAGTAGGGTTGTTTATTTTACCATTATAATAGCCCCAATAATCAACACCAGAGGTAAAATACTGTGGAGATTCTACCGTTTCATCATAATAAAACTTATACTCATCATTTTTATTCCCGTTAGAGTCCTCAATATGCATGGAAGATAATTTTAAATAGGTCTCACTAATAGGTTGATTAGAATACGGATTTTGTTCAAAAACTATTTTTTTTATTACAGTATCTTTATCATCTTTAACAATCATATTTTTTAAGAAATCAGAAATGTAATTAAATTCAATAATCCCCCCTTTAAATTCTATTTTTTTTAGTCTTTTAGAAAAAAAACTTAAAGGCTCATCATAGATTTGATAATTTACCATTTCCTCCTGAAAAAAGTCAGGATCTGTAGTTGAACGAGAATCTTTAAAATCCCAAATATCAGTTCTGTGTTCAGAAAATTTCACTATTGGTTCATAATAGAAATTTATAGATTCTGAACCATCAGCTGAATGAATTTCTTTTAAGAACCAAGCCGTAGAATAAGAATCCCCATTTTCTTCAATTGCTGTAGTGTTATCTGTTGATGATTTTCCATAGCGATATACTTGTCCTAATTCGTTGGTAATTTCAAAATAATTAATTGGTGTATATATATTCGTAAAAGGATTATTTGAAGTTATCGTAATAGGCTCGTAAGGTATAACAACAGGCTTTCTATGATTATTACCATCACCTGCTAACAAAAATTTTCCACTCAACGAACCTGCACTATAATAAAACACATCATATTCGCCATCTGGTCCTCCAACGCCCATATCAAAATAAAACATATTCCCAATGTAATAGAAATCTTCTTCATTATATTGGTTTAAAGTATAGAAAGGTCGATATGGGTATGGAAAATAACTCTCTTCATCTGGTTTGTTAACAATTTTTCTTGAAATTATCCCACCAGCATTAAGAGACCATCCTAAACCTATATCTCCTGTTTGATCATCAACTTTAAAACCTGAAGCGTGATATGATATATTAATTGGTAAGTTGAGACTACCTGTATTAATTTCATATAAAGGGATAGAGATATTGGGAATACCAGTGTTGTGATTAACAGGGTAATCAATATACTTCTGTAATTGTGATACTTTAGGTGAAGCTGGCATTACGTTATTGAATCCATAAGTATTGGATTCTTCTTGACTATACGAGTAATTTACAAAAGAAAATAAAAAGATATGAAGTATTAATAAATAGTTAAATAATTTTTTCTTCATAGTAGTTGATTTTATATTTAATATAAGACAGAAAAGGAGGTATAAAATATTTTTTTTCATAACAAATAAAATAGTTTTCCAAACCAATAAACAGCACTGAATGAGGTTGTCTAATAAATTTAGTGCATTTAGCTCTTAAACGCATGGAATAAATGTAGAAATAATCTTTTTCAAAAAAAATCTCAAAAATTTATTTTAAACCTGTGTCTTACCATTTCGTATAAATGGTATGATTTTCTTAACAAATGGTAAAAAATTAGTGTTTTTCGAAAAGGTAATTAGAAAGGTTCTAAAAATAATTAATGAACTATTTAAGGCAAAAAGGAAAATAAAGCTCTCAAAAAAGATTCATACTGAGTGAAAACGAAAATTTCAATAAATATTTAAGACACTAGCATGATTAACATTTAAGCATTAATATAAATATCTCTTCTTAGTGTTTGCCAAATATGGATATGTCGAGATTAATAGTTTGTTCAAAACCGTAGCTCTGCTACGCTTAATTTAGTAAAACACCTTATTTTACCTGTCTCGCCATCAGGCGGGTTGTACTTTCTAACTCATAACGTAACTCTATTAGATAATCAGGGCTAAAAGGCACAACCAGAAGGTAAAGGTTGTTGTTGCTCTAATGCTATTGCAAAATCTTTTTCTGTAGTAAAGGTTGTAAACCCGCTATCTACAGAACCTTTATACGTTTCAGTTCCATAACCAGAAGTATTCATATGGGCACGAACAATCACAATTTGATCTATAGCAATAGCTACAATTCCTCCAGAACGAATAAAAGGCTGTTCATTTACATGACTGTGACCTAAAACCAAGCTGTACGAAGTCCCCTGACTTCGTACAACAACCAATCACAGATAACATAATGCTTAATATTTTAAATCTTTTTTTGTGTTAATTACTGGATTATCATAATGTATATGTTACTCATAATAATACCTATTTTGATAGAAAAGTGCGAAGTCTGAGGACATTCGCACAAAGCTTACGCATAAAAAAACCACAACTTTCGCTGTGGCTCTAATTTTTATTTTAATAATCTTATTACCAAATTATTCATTTAAATACTTAATATTTCATTTTTAAGAAAGTCTTTTGCTTTAAAAAAAGAAATGAAAGAAGTTATTAAAGTAATTATTAACACAACAAATGATATGATTAATATCCCAATCATTTTCGGATAAAAAAAGATTAAAATTAAAAAGAGGAACATCAAACCAAAAGTCAGGATTAACGTATAAATAACTCTATCTAACAAAACATAACTAATCTCGATTTTATCAGTTAAAAATTTCAATTCATAATAATAATTTAAGCTGGACTTTCTCTTCCCTGAAAAAGGGAAAGATGATTTATATTTTGGATAAACAGAAATATTAACGTCAGAATTTTCAATAATATTTAATTTCTCGTTATTAAATATTAAGTTTTTAATGCGATTTGAATCTTCCGAATTAATTTGTAATATTTTTTTACTAACCACCATTGCTATAACTACCTTCTAATATAAGTTGGTGTGTATTTTTTTCTATCTCGATACTTTGCTTTTTTTAGATTAACAGTTGGTGGTTTATTGAAACGAATTTCTAAATTACCTGAAACCCCTATCATGTCAACACCTCCAATATTTAAAAAAGAAGCATTTGTTTCCATTAGTTTTAAAGCAAAAGGAACTCTATCTCCGTTGTATCCTTTAATTGGTCCTACATTTGCTCCAAAATCAACATTCTTATTTAAATCAACAGAAAAATTACCACCGAGATAACTTTTATTTATATCTACTTCTATTGTTAATGACCTTAAAACATCTTCTAAATTCATTTCATCATTAACATAGGAAATATTTACTATCGTCTTATCAAGTGTTGCTAAAACTTCAATACTTCCAATACTTATGGTGGCTCCTATATTTGTTTTATCCCCAATTCCTAATAACGTTCCTCCATCTTTAGTCTGTGTCCCTATAGATAGATCACCTTCAGCTCTTAAATAAATATTAGTATCCTCATCTACTTTTTGGTTATTATTAAAATTAATATAAATATTTTTCTCTTTATTATAGTATTGACCTTTTCCCGTTCGTACAAAACCTAATGTTCCTTTTTCATCATTATCATCAGGACTATTATTATTACTTCCATCAGCATTTCCGCCATTTTGAGCATACGCAATAGCTTCATCTTGCGAGACTACTTGTCCATTTATTACATATTGACCTGTATTCCAATTGTAAATAGAATCAGCACCACTAGGGTCAGCCCAATATACTGGATTATTATCAAAAGCAGTATAAGTACTCATTGAATGGTGGGTAACTGGATCAATAGTTGTAAATCTTGCTATTGCAGGGTCATAATGTCTATAATCCGTTTCATACATATTAAGACCTAAACTTTCTTCTAATTCAACACCATTATATTTGTAATCCTGTGCAGGATTTGTAGAAGTTGCTACATTATTGAAACTAGCCATTTTAAGACCGAATGGATAGTAATGAGATTCTTCAATAATTTCATTTTGCTCAATGATTCCGTTTTTAAGAACATTGTCAGAATATGACAATCTTACATTCCCTAAGTGGTCAGTATAATTATAAACATATTCAAAATTTCCAGTACCATCTTTCTGTACATACCCTTCTGGCTGTCCAAAAAACTGCAACTCGTCTTGTTCGTAAATAAATCCGTTCGCATATTTTGTTACCGTAGGGGGATTGCCATTTTCAACAACTTCTTTTTGTAATTTAACACCCGTAGCATCATATCTGTATTTAATCATATTGGAAGCACTTCCGAACACAACCTCCGTCGGTAAGTTTAAATGATTATAGCTTATAGAGGTTATTCCTTTATTCGCATCGGTCAATAAATTACCATTGGTATCGTAGGTAAAATCATCCCCTGTATTGGTACCGTCCTTAAAACCGGTTGTGGTTTCTCCTGTATCGGTTACACCCAGCAGTTTATTACCATTGGCTATTCCATAATCATAAACCAGATTATCCATCGTACCAAAACTTGTAGCCCCTATATTGGTATGTCCTTTTCTGTTGAGTGCCGTAATATTTCCGTTTTTGTCATATGCAACCAAATCAAGGTCATAATGGTCTGTATTCGTTCCATTTGCACTAGTGATTCTATTCAGAGCATCATAGGTATAACTATAAGTTTTTATACTTGAATCTGTATTCAAAGTATGCCAACTGGTTTGGCTAATGTTTCCATTATAGAGCTTTTTAGTGGTATCTGCAATGTCATTATACATTAGGCTAAAGTTAAATAAATCATTGTCATTTTCAGTATCTTGGTTGATATTTTTTAACCAACCTCTTACATTATAAGTATAATCAATAGTTTGCAATCTAATGCTACTACTTGCAAGATTACCCACCGCTTTCGCTTCAAATTGACCTAATTCATCATAATTACTTGTTGAGATCAGTTCTTTGTCTTGATTGTTAATTTGTTGGGCGACTTCGTCCTTTCGTTTGTTATATAGTGCGAAGTCAGGGGACATTCGCACAGCAACTACCGTTTATTTTAGTTTCACACTTCGCCGAGTGTGCGGGGATGATATGATTATGGACAAGGAACTGCTACAGAAAATTAAGGACATTGAGAGTTTTACGGAAGAGGAAAGGGTTAAAATTTATGACCTTATCGATATGGCTATTTCTTATCATAAAACTAAAAAGGCTTACGCTTCTTAAATTTATTGCATAAAAAAACCACAATTGTTTTACATTGTGGTTTATTAGTTTTTTCGTTAACTACTGTTTTTTAACTATGTCCTAATTTATGACATTACCCATTTTGACTCATTATTGATTTTTTTGCTTCTTCTATGTCAGGTTCATTGGCTAGCTTTAAAACACTTGCCATCACCTCTAACCAATGACCTTTGTCATGACTATTATGAAATGAAGCTCCATAAAATGAAGCAGTATGTGGGTAAGAAGGAATTCCCTTTTCTTTTGCAATTTCAGAAAAAATTATTGCTAAACTTTCCTTGCTAAGATTTATAGATTTGAACTTTTCTGGTAAAATATTAGTCGTAGAAAATAGGGTTAAACATAAATTTGACAACGCTGTATAATTTATGTTACTTGGTAAAGATTGATTTAGATAAGAAAAAAAAACTTTTAAGTCATTCATAAAATTATTATTGTTTATTAATTGTTGAATTTATTTCATTTATACGATTTTGTTTATATTTAATACTTTCAGGAATTGTTTTGTTAACTTCTTTAACTATTCCATGCTCGTTAGGTTTATTACCAGATTTTAATTCTCTTGCAATCTGATCTTTACCATTTTGGAGTTGTTTAAAATCACTATCAAGAGCTTTTTGTAAAAAACTTTTTTCTTTTTGTAAAACATTTATTGCATCTTTTGAAAGCTTAGCAACATCATCAGTAAGAGTAGCTACCTTACTCACTTTAGCCAAATTAGCCAATTCAGCACCTACCGCAGTTTCGGCAATAAAGGCTGCACTTTTACCAAAAGCTTCTCCCTTAACTTTTGGGTCAGTACTATTTAAATCTGTCGCTGTTTGAGATATATTATTTACTATAGCCCTTCCTGTTTCAACAGGACTTGCAATGGCTTTTCCAAGACCAATAATTACATTAAATTGACCTTCTGGAGTACCTAATTCACCTGTTTTTGCAAGACTTTTTACAAAAGATTTAGCCGCATGAAAATTTAACTTTAAATTATCTGTAAAGCTCATTTTAAAGTCAAATAATTCCAATCCTTCTAATTCAACACCCATTCCCATTTTATTTTCCTGAAAAGCGTAGGTAGAGTTATATGTATAATCTTCAGCTAAAGGATCTATTTGCCAAAACCTACCAATTGCAGGGTCGCTCATTCTAAATTTCCATTCATGTGTATTTAACCCTAAATCTTCTGTAAATTCTTGTCTTTGATACGTTTTTAGATTGTTTTTAGCACCAACAATCACATTATTGTAACCTTTATGTTCAAGTCCAAATGGATAGTAGTTTTGCTCTCGTTTGATTTCGTTTTGAGCAATTTCAATCGTGCCATTTCCATCAGTATCTGCAAAAGTGATTCTTGTATTTCCCCAAATGTCTTTTAATTGATAAAAATATTGGTAAGTATTACCATTTGGTTCTACATATCCTTCCTTGTGATAAAACTGCTTTAAAGTATTATTTTCGTAAACGAAATTATCTGCATAATCCGTTATCGTTATGTTACCATTATCATTGGTAATTTTACGAAGCTTTGTTCTATCAGCAGAATAAGTATAGTTTATTTTTTTAGTGTTAGAGTTATCGAACTTGATTTCAGTTGGTAAGTTTAGGTGATTATAACTTATTGAAGTTATTCCCTTATTGGCATCTGATGTTAAGTTGCCATTAACGTCATACGAATAATCATTATTAGAGGTGTTGCCATCCTTAAAACCATTGGCATTACCCGTAGCATCAGTTACCGATTTTAATCTATTACTCAATTGATAATATGTATAAGTCAAATGATCTGTTTCTTCATTACCATCAAAGCCTGCTGTTGGCGAAAAACGATCTAAACGTTTTATATTGCCATTCTTGTCGTAATTTACACCTTTTATATCAAAAAATTGTTTTTCTGTTGTTAAATTTTCTCCTGCTTTATAGCGTGCTCTTTTAATTCTATTTAAGGCATCGTATTTATAACCATAACCCCGTTTCTTATTGTCATTGGCTGTTCGCCAAATCGTTTCACTAATATTACCATTGTATAATTCCTGCGTAAGTAATCTGCTATTTCCGCCTGCGGTAGTACTTATGGTATTATAATTAATTTTAAAGGCAAACAAATCATCTGTTAAGGCTTGTTCTGCATCATTAATGCCTTTTAACCATCCTCTAATGTTATAGGTATAGTCTATTGTTTGTAAATGTTTGTTTAGTGGTTGATTTCCTACACCTTTTTTAATCAATTGTCCTAGTTCATCATATTCATTTTCTGCTATTATTTCTACCTCTTCATTGTTAATCTGCTGGGTTTGTTTTACCAATCTATTGGCATGGTCATAAGTAAATCTATCAATAGTTTTTATGGTTGGGTTTGTATCTTTGGTATGTCTAGCTACTGTGCGTTGTACATTACCAATAAAGTCCAATTGAGTTTTTATAATATCAACCGTATTGAGATAATTGTTATTGGTATAGCTATAAATAGGTCTTGCTTTTTTGTCGTAATAAGTTACCGTATTTACCCATTGGTCTGTACCTAATACTCTAACTTGACTTGCGGTGGCTAAACTTTTGGTATTTGTGGTTGTAGGTATGCCTAATACATCTAATGGGTTTGTACCGCCATCTACATTGAAATTATAATCGTCATAATAATTGATGGTTAAAACTTTTAGATTGTTTTCTGGAAAAGAGTGGTGCGTATAATTGATATTGGTATCGCCAATGGTTGACGCTTGTCTTTGTTCAAATTGATTTTCTGCACTGTAAGTCTTTGCAATGTTTTGCAATTGTATTCTAGTTTTATCACTGGTATATTTACCTGTATAAACAACTCTACCAAAGGCATCGTATTTGGTAAATAACCATTTATTTTGATCTTTTAAATTTCGATCTTGGGTTAAAATGGGTCGGTCTAACTTATCATACACAATGGATTCCCAACCTTTGCCCGGTATCTTCTTTCTTACCAATCTGTTTCGCTCATCATACCTGTATTGATAGCAAAGCTCATTTAAGGCTCTTGTTCTGGTACTGGCATTGTTATTTATGTTTGCTCTTGGTGGTATTACATAAGTTAAGTTGCCATAATCATCATAGACATAATAGGTATCATGCTTGGTGTTCTTTATACTGGTATTGGTAGTATTTGCATTATAAGTCCGTTTTAAGATTACTCTGCCTTGTTTGTCTTTAAATTCTTCAGTAGTATGGTTCTTTGCTTTTGCGTCTGCCTGATTGGCTGTCCAATTTTCATCTTTGGTTACCGTTTTATAGAGTTGATTTGCTGCATAATAATCTGTTGCTTTATCATTCACCAAAGTTGGCTTGTAGTTTGCATTTAAACTTACCCTAAACAAACGTACATTGTCTTGATTATCATCATTGGTATCTAAGGTATTACTTTGATAGTCAAATTTTATAGTATGCCCATCAGTATGTCCATTTGCGTCAATGGTTGATCCTGCTTTCCAGTCGGCTCCCGGGGCGGTTTGCTCTAATATTCTATTGAGTGGTGAGGCTTCAAAAAGTTTTTCTGAATAGGGGTTTGGGGTAGCGTCTAAATCTGGAGCATAATGGGTTTGGTAATAACCATTAATAGCATTTTCTTGATTGTCGGTTCTAAAACTGCCTGCAATATCCGAACTTGATGGCACATAAGGTAAAAAGTCTTGGGCTTGTCTGCCAAATTCATCATAGCCTATATGGGTTATAATATCTTTACCCGTACCGCTTTGCTTGATCCCTACTTGTTGTTTTGGCCTGCCCAGTCCGTCAAAATAGATTATGGATTCTATTGCGTCTTTGTTTAGGGCAATATTATCGGTATTTAACATTTCTGTTTGCGGGGCAAGGGTGTAGATGTAGTTTTCATCGGATAATACTGGGGCTTGGTAGGGGGTGTCTTCTAATGGGGGTTCTGGATTTGTGATGAGTTGGTTTTCGAGCCAAATTAAACTAGAATTTTCACTAGTTGCCAAATCTAAATCACCATCATTATCAAGATCTACTGTATAATGTATCTTACCTTGAGGATTTAAAGAAATTTTTGTGAAATTTTGCAATCCGTCATTTTCATATATACTGCCTTTGGTTATAATTTCATGATTACCATCATCATTAATATCAACCACTTGTATATCACTTGGCGAGTAGGAAATATTTGGTATAGCATATTCGATAAAACTTTGGTTATTATTATTTTCATACCAGCTTAATTTATTTCCATTTTCATAGCTGCCAAAAACCATATCTAACAGACCATCTTTATTTATATCTTGTAATTGTATTGATTCAAATAAAACCGTTCCAAAATTATGCAAGAAATGTTTTGTGAAATTAAGGCTTCCATCATTTTCATACCAATACACTTTAATTTCTCCTCCGCTTTCTTCTTCTATTGAAAAAATATCTTTATCGTTGTCTGCATCAAAATCGGCTGTCAATATTTTTGCATTAAAAAGAGTATTAATTCGGTTTGTAACAGATGCAATTACATGCTCGGTAAAATTATTATTCCCATTATTTTCAAATATCAATAATTTACTACCATCTCCATTTAATAGATCTGCTTTTACTATGATATCAAGATCTCCGTCATTATCAAGATCTCCGATATCTTCATTTAAGCTGTTAATCGAAAAGGAACTTACTGCCAAGGTTTGTTGTGTGAAGTTTTGAGAACCATCATTTTTATACCAATAAATTGTAGTAATGTCACCAAAAGCATTAGTACCGAATAAATCAATATAACCATCACCATCTAAATCACGTGGAGAAAAAACTCTTAAAAAAGGCACATTCGGTAATACTGTATGGGTAAAATTATTATTTCCTGTGTTTTCTAACCAATAAGTGTGTACACCATTTGAACCCAAGAAATCTATATCACCATCATTATCTAAATCTACAGAAAATTTTCTATCAGAATTATTATCAAATCCAGTTATTTCATGCACATTAAAATTACCATTCCCAAGGTTCTCTACCCAAACATTTGTTGCATAGTCTGCAGATGGCAAACCTATAAAGTCAATATCTCCATCACCATCCATATCTACAGGTATATTAGCACTTGAGTAAGCTGGCATATTATCAAAATTATAATTATGCTCTGTAAATTCTATTTGAGAACTAACCATAACCGGAAGTACTAATAGCACTAAAATTAATATCTTATTTATCTGTTCTTTCATATCTATTATATTTGTCAGATAGGATTCGCATATTTATAACTTCTGTAATTTTGAAATTACAAATTATGCTTACTTCATAGCTGTTTAATTTTTATATGCATAAATCATTTTTTAATACTCTATCAAGACCCAATCAATATTATATTGTGACAGGTTATTTTGGAAAAAAAACTATAGAAAATGCTAAGAGTCAATAATAAAAATGTAATTATTCCAAAGATAGCCTTGAGTTAATTAGTGATCTCTCATTTTTCTATGTCTATTTTTTGTAAAATAGTTTCAATCTTTTCTAAACGCTCTTTTAACTCAACGTTTTCTTTTTCGTGCTTTTCTAATTGCTTTTCTTGTTCTATAGTATATAAAGTTAACTCTTCTATTTTTTGGAGTAATTTTAAGTTCATTTCTTTTAAATAAAGACCATTTTTAGCAACAATACTTGCCGATGGAATTTCGGGCAAATGCTTGTGCTGGTTAATGTATTTCTCTATTTCTGAAAGTGACTTTAACGGGTATGATTTTTCGAAGACATAATCTGGCATAATAGCTCCTTCAAGATCAACTTTAATTTCTTGTGCATGAATTTTACCTTTTACGGTCAGCTTCATATCAGGCGAAGCAGTGCCAATACCCAAATTCCCCTCAAAATAAGAATCTGCATCTGAAGCCGAATGGATAGCATAATTATCTGCCGTACCTTTATTAAAGGTAGAATCAATATAAATGCCATAAGAATTTGTAACAGCACCTGTGCCAGAATAATAAAAATATTCACCATAGGCATTTGCAATCGTACCATTGTTACTAATATTAATATTTGAACCAACAGCGTAATCCATAGTACCCGAGTTGTTGATTTCAGGACGAATAGCATCTACACTTGTAATTGTACCATTTTCATTATTATCTATACCGCTTCTAGTTCCAATGGCATAACCTATTGTTCCTGTTCCTACATTTTGAACATTACTCATGACACCATAATTTGAAGTACTGGTTCCAGTTCCATCAAATGTAGATAAGACCCTCATAACATTATTTTGAGTGCCCGTGGCAGTATTTGTGCCTTGAACCCAAAGCTTATGAACCGTTGAAAAATTATCTCTGCCAATACCAACCCGGCCATCATAATAAGCAATGTCAGGAGTAGCACCGTCAACAAATTTACCTGCTCCACCAGAGCTCGGGTTTCCTCCATCAATAATTTCCTGAATAGTAGGTTCCGACCCATTTACTTGATAGATAGTTGGAGCATAAAAATATTGATTATCAGCAATATTGGTATCATAATACAAATAACTTCTATGTAACATTTTTGTAGCATCCGGTGTAAATTTAAAGTCATTTATACTTCTTGCTTTTGCACCCGAAAGACTATAAATACCTCCTTCATTAAATGTGGATGTATAACCACTGTGGTGTACATAGCCAACTATTAGATACCATTTGTCCAGCTCGGGTAGGTCACCCACAAAGAAATAGGAATTGTTTACCGGGTCTCCGTTAAGATTTAAGGTGGTAAATTCGTTTTGTGCATTTCTGGTATAGGTACCTAAATAGGTACTGCCGTCATTGGAATTCGTTTTTTTAACCCATATGGTAACACGATAGGTTTTGGTAGGGTCTATATTGGTATATGTTGAATTCCAACCTCCATCTGCATTACTCACTGCATCTGGGGTTGCCTTCCATAAAAGAACCGATTCATTATGAGGACCCGTGCCCATTTCCCTGGTATTTTCTGAATCTTGCCCTATTCTGTTAAATCCCGGTGCAGAGCCACTACCAACTGCCCAAGTTGAGGCATCTATTAAATTTTGAGCATCAATGCCATAAGTAACAAAAAGTGCAATTAATACTATTACTAATTTTTTCATGTTTATGTATTTAAGGTTGTGTTCTTATTCTTGATTTTTATAATGGTATTCGTTTTTACTGACTATATTACCCTCAGCATCTTTTACCTGTTTTAGTCGGTTAAAGTCGTCATATTCGTAGTAAATGGTATAACCTCGGGGGTCTGTAATACTGGTGACGCCAACTAAAGGTTTAAATGTATATAATGAAACAAAACAATCGTTTCTATTTATAAATTCTGACAAAGCACTTTTTAAATTATTTATATCTTGTTGAATGGAGACTAATTCATCACTTTCACTTAAATTGATATTATTAATAGCTGATTGAATAGAAGATATATCAATACTAGGATCACTGCTTTCAATTTTAATAATTGGATATATATCTTCATAAGCCCATGCAAAATAAGTTGTAATATCATCATCCTTGATAACACTTTTTACTTTACTTTTATTATTATAGTATTCAACTTGTATTTTGTGATTAAATGTATAAGGCATATCTGGCTGGAATATAATTTCATTGCCTTTTGATTCAAAATTATAGATATCAACTGGATGACCACTATTATTATATTTTACCTGAGACCCACTCAATAATATGTTAGTACTATCATTATATTTTCTAGTATCTATTGGAATACCAACAATGTTTTTATCCATCAAGGTTGAAATATTTTCAACATCATTATAATCATTTGGATATTTTATATACGTAGTAGTGGATGCACCATTACTATTCTCTGTTGTTATTGAAGTGGGCTCGTTTAAAAAAGTACCATAATCATAATCTTCTATAGTAACTATTTCTTCATTTTCAAGATAAGATGTTGTTTTAACTTGTTCAAGGTGTTTAGCCCCTGTATGGTATATATATTCAACTATATTAAATACAGAACCTGGAGTATTTTGTATACTGCTAGCAGGAGGATATCCTATATCAGTATTAAAAGAACCTATCGGATAAAAATAACTCCATAATGAACCTACAGTCTCCGGTATAGGTGCTTCTTGTTTAATCATAACTTTTGAACATTTTAATAGAGAATCAAATCGAATATTATACTTATAATCATACTTCGTTACTGGTACATAAGATTGACTCTTTTTTTTATAATCTGTTTTACTTATTAAATGATTGGTTGTCCACTCTCTATAATTTTTTGTATATAAATTTGTACCAATAAGTTCATTATCTACTATTGGAGGTTTATATATAAAAACACTTTTTCCATTAGTAGATCCATTTAATTTTTCTTGATATTCTGTAACTTGTTCATAAAACACATTGCTTCCAGAGTTTAAATTCCCACCATCAAACATATCACTACTTATACGCCTTAACCTATATGAAGCAGAATATTCACATATTCCAAGTCCATCTTTACATGGAAGAAATTTAATATCTGTTTTTTCAACGAAAGTCATAAAAGTATTAATACTGTAGGGGTTTTTTAATAATTTTCCCATTCCATTTTCTTCAAACCCATATGTATAGCTTTTTACAAGAGGTACAGCTGATGCTGAACTTTTATTGATTATTTTTTCTATTCTTAGTCCACCAACATCTTTATCTTTTGCCTTGTTGGTCTCGTACTCAAACTCTGTAGTCCCGCCTGTTGGGTATTGAACCATATTTAAAATAAAAACTTGCATTTTATCTTCATCAACTTCTCGATCAGCATATGATGTTTGAATTGTACCTATCTGTTTATTTAATTGAAATGGAGGTATTATAGTAGGGTTGTTTATTTTACCATTATAATAGCCCCAATAATCAACACCAGAGGTAAAATACTGTGGAGATTCTACCGTTTCATCATAATAAAACTTATACTCATCATTTTTATTCCCGTTAGAGTCCTCAATATGCATGGAAGATAATTTTAAATAGGTCTCACTAATAGGTTGATTAGAATACGGATTTTGTTCAAAAACTATTTTTTTTATTACAGTATCTTTATCATCTTTAACAATCATATTTTTTAAGAAATCAGAAATGTAATTAAATTCAATAATCCCCCCTTTAAATTCTATTTTTTTTAGTCTTTTAGAAAAAAAACTTAAAGGCTCATCATAGATTTGATAATTTACCATTTCCTCCTGAAAAAAGTCAGGATCTGTAGTTGAACGAGAATCTTTAAAATCCCAAATATCAGTTCTGTGTTCAGAAAATTTCACTATTGGTTCATAATAGAAATTTATAGATTCTGAACCATCAGCTGAATGAATTTCTTTTAAGAACCAAGCCGTAGAATAAGAATCCCCATTTTCTTCAATTGCTGTAGTGTTATCTGTTGATGATTTTCCATAGCGATATACTTGTCCTAATTCGTTGGTAATTTCAAAATAATTAATTGGTGTATATATATTCGTAAAAGGATTATTTGAAGTTATCGTAATAGGCTCGTAAGGTATAACAACAGGCTTTCTATGATTATTACCATCACCTGCTAACAAAAATTTTCCACTCAACGAACCTGCACTATAATAAAACACATCATATTCGCCATCTGGTCCTCCAACGCCCATATCAAAATAAAACATATTCCCAATGTAATAGAAATCTTCTTCATTATATTGGTTTAAAGTATAGAAAGGTCGATATGGGTATGGAAAATAACTCTCTTCATCTGGTTTGTTAACAATTTTTCTTGAAATTATCCCACCAGCATTAAGAGACCATCCTAAACCTATATCTCCTGTTTGATCATCAACTTTAAAACCTGAAGCGTGATATGATATATTAATTGGTAAGTTGAGACTACCTGTATTAATTTCATATAAAGGGATAGAGATATTGGGAATACCAGTGTTGTGATTAACAGGGTAATCAATATACTTCTGTAATTGTGATACTTTAGGTGAAGCTGGCATTACGTTATTGAATCCATAAGTATTGGATTCTTCTTGACTATACGAGTAATTTACAAAAGAAAATAAAAAGATATGAAGTATTAATAAATAGTTAAATAATTTTTTCTTCATAGTAGTTGATTTTATATTTAATATAAGACAGAAAAGGAGGTATAAAATATTTTTTTTCATAACAAATAAAATAGTTTTCCAAACCAATAAACAGCACTGAATGAGGTTGTCTAATAAATTTAGTGCATTTAGCTCTTAAACGCATGGAATAAATGTAGAAATAATCTTTTTCAAAAAAAATCTCAAAAATTTATTTTAAACCTGTGTCTTACCATTTCGTATAAATGGTATGATTTTCTTAACAAATGGTAAAAAATTAGTGTTTTTCGAAAAGGTAATTAGAAAGGTTCTAAAAATAATTAATGAACTATTTAAGGCAAAAAGGAAAATAAAGCTCTCAAAAAAGATTCATACTGAGTGAAAACGAAAATTTCAATAAATATTTAAGACACTAGCATGATTAACATTTAAGCATTAATATAAATATCTCTTCTTAGTGTTTGCCAAATATGGATATGTCGAGATTAATAGTTTGTTCAAAACCGTAGCTCTGCTACGCTTAATTTAGTAAAACACCTTATTTTACCTGTCTCGCCATCAGGCGGGTTGTACTTTCTAACTCATAACGTAACTCTATTAGATAATCAGGGCTAAAAGGCACAACCAGAAGGTAAAGGTTGTTGTTGCTCTAATGCTATTGCAAAATCTTTTTCTGTAGTAAAGGTTGTAAACCCGCTATCTACAGAACCTTTATACGTTTCAGTTCCATAACCAGAAGTATTCATATGGGCACGGACAATCACAATTTGATCTATAGCAATAGCTACAATTCCTCCAGAACGAATAAAAGGCTGTTCATTTACATGACTGTGGCCTAAAACCCTACGGTAAATTAAATCTCCATTTTCAGAAAGTACTTCCCACCAGTTTGCATACTGACTACAACCTATATCAGGACTTTGAATGCCCACATTAAAAGTATAAGCATTTTTACTACCAGATACTTCAACAGAAACAATTTTGGCAAAATCATTATTTTGAGGTTTAATACTAGTATCTTCGTTATTAGAGCTAGAGCTACAAGAAATAAACAAGAGCAATGCTAAAGCAATAGTATTGGTTTTTTTTAAAAGGAACATTTTCATCGAATATTGGTTTAAAATCAGTAAATAAATATTAAGTCATTGCAAGTATAGAAACGGATTAAAATAGTTGACAAAGCATTTCTAGATTGCCATATAAAATAGAAACAATTATCTAATAGATAGTTGTAATTTAACAATAATCCTTACACAAAATAAGGATACATTTCACCCCTGTATTCAGGGGCGTGAGTTTAACAGGTATAAGTGTTTTTATTTGAACAATAAACTCTCATATTTGTATGTTATATTAACTTAAATCACCTATAATGAAATTTCTAGTTCGTTTTTTTTCAATAAGCTTATTGTTTTTAGTTATTTTCTCTTGTAAAAAGCAGCATCCGCAAGAAGAAACAGACAATCTTTTTAAGTTTAAAGAATATATTTACTACACTACTTCCGGTGTTGTTTCCGTCACAGAATCAATACAGATAGGTTTGGCCAAAGAAGTAAAAGTTGGAAGCCTGATCTAGAAGTGTCAGAAAACAGCATTTCAATATCACCATCTGTAAAAGGTAAATTAACAGCTCTAAATTCCAGAACCTTGGTTTTTAATCCTGAAGAAAATTTAAAACCTGATACTGAATATACGGTTACGGTCAATTTATCAAAGATATATTTAAACACTCCTTCTGAGTATAAAGCTTATACTTTTAAATTTAAAACCATACAACCAAATTTTGCTATAAATACAAATAATTTACAATCTTATAGCAAAGAATGGCAATATATAGAAGGTGTATTGAGATCTGCAGATGTTTTACCTTTGGAGACCGTTAAAAAACTGGTTAGTGTTTCTCAAAAAGGGAAACCAGTATCTGTAAAATGGTTACCGGTGGCACAATCTTCATCTATTTATCAATTTAAAATAGATAGTATTCAACGTTTAAAAGAGGATACTGAAATTGAAATAAAATGGTCTGGTAAAAAATATGGAATAAACAATGAAGGATCAGCAAAAAGAACCATTCCGGGTATTAGTAATTTTTCCATAGTAAATGTTGATGTCATTCAATCGCCGGAACAACATTTAGCTATAAACTTTTCAGATCCTATTAAAAAACAACAGAACTTTAAAGGGTTAGTTGCAGTTGAAAATGGTAAAAATTTAAAATATGTTGTTGATGGTAATGTACTGAAAGTGTATCCAGAAGGTAGAATTAAAGGCAATGTAAAAGTTGATGTTTTTCAAGGAATTACAAATGTTTATGGTTATAAATTTAAAAAACCTTTTTCTGAACAAATTGCTTTTGAAGAATTAAAACCCGCAGTTAGATTGCTCAGTAATGGCGTTATCTTACCAAATTCCAGCAACTTAAATTTCAATTTTGAAGCTGTAAACTTAAAGGCGGTTGACATTAGGGTTATTAAAATTTTTGAGAATAATATCTTACAATTTTTACAAGAAGAAAACCTTAGTGGTATCAATAGATATAGTATTAGAAGAGTTGGTCGTCGTGTTGCAAAAAAAACAATGACTTTAATGAATGCTGATATTGAGAATAACGGAAAATGGAAAACTTATGCTATTGATTTATCTAAAATGATTAAATCAGATCCAGGAGCTATTTATAGAATAGAATTAAGTTATAAAAAAGAGTATTCTTTATATACTTGTGACGGTAGCCAAACCATTACTAATAGCGAAGATAATGACGATTACTATGAGGAAGAAGAATACTATGAAGAAGATTATTACGAAAATGATAGAACTAATGTGGCTTTAACTGAAGATGAAGAAGAACGAGAGGAACAGTATTGGGATAATATTATATACAGCTATAGTAACAACAGGTATTATAATTGGGACGATAGACAAAACCCTTGTAAAGAAGCTTATTTCTTTAATGAAGATAATATAGTTTCTACTAACATATTGGCTACCAATTTAGGGGTAATAGCTAAAAAAGGAGAAAATAAATCGTATCATTTTGCAGTAACAGATATTCTTACCACAAATCCTATTTCAGGAGCTAAAATTAAGCTCTATAATTTTCAACAGCAAGAGATAGGTTCTCTAAAAACTGACAGTCAGGGTTTTGCTATTTATAAAGCGGATAAGAATGCGTTTTTTGCCATTGTTTCTAATGCAAATAATAAATCCTATCTTAAATTAAATGATGGTTATTCTTTATCTTTAAGTAAGTTTGATGTGTCTGGTAGGCAACTACAAAAAGGATTGAAAGGATATATTTATGGAGAGCGAGGAGTTTGGAGACCTGGTGATAGTATTCACTTGACTTTTGTGCTGAATGACAATGCCAACAAACTACCAAAGAATCATCCGGTTCGATTAGAAGTTACAGACCCTCATGGTAAATTAACACATAAATTACTAACCACTGAAGGTGTTGATGGATTTTATAAATTTACCGTTGTGACCGATGAGACCTCGGCTACGGGTAATTGGAATGCCAAAATTAGTGTTGGTGGAGCTACTTTTTATAAAGGATTAAAAGTTGAAACTGTAAAACCAAATCGTTTAAAAATTGCGATTGATTTTAATGAAGAAATTTTGAATGCGAGCACCCCTATACAAGGTAAACTCAATGTAAAATGGTTACATGGTGCCCCAGGTAAAAATTTAAAAGCTGAGGTGCAAGCAAAGTTCACAAGTACTTCAACTGCTTTTAAAAAGTACCCTAAGCATGTGTTTTCTGACCCTACAAGGTCTTTTACACCTGAAGAAATAACCATCTTTGACGGACAATTAGATGCCGAAGGGAATGCCTCTTTGCATAAGAAATTGAGCTTCAATAATAAAGCTCCAGGAATGCTAAAAGCTTCATTTTTAACTAGGGCATTTGAAAATGGTGGTGATTTCTCCATGGATGTAATTACCAAAAATTTCGCACCTTATGATGCTTTTGTCGGTTTGCAATCACCTAAACCCAGAGCTTATGGATCATATTTTACAGATGAAGATGTTAATTTTGATATTGTAACGGTTAATGATAAAGGTAACCCCATTTCTAGAAAAGGAATTGAGGTAAAAGTATATAAAATTGAATGGCGATGGTGGTGGAACTCCTCTTATGATGATTTAGCCTCATACGTAGGCAGTCAATATCATAAGCCTGTACAATCAACAATTATAAATACAGATGCTTCCGGAAAAGGATCTTTTAAAGTAAATGTAACCGATGATGAAGGTGGTAGGTATTTAATAAGAGTATTTGACCCTGAAAGTGGCCATGCCACAGGTAGAACCGCTTATTTTTACAAAGATTGGTGGAAAAGACCTGCAGGCAGTGATGCTCAAGCCGCAACGATGTTGGTTTTTTCTTCAGATAAAGAAGATTATAATGTTGGAGAAAAGGCGAAAATAACTTTCCCATCCGGAACGGTAGGTAGAGCATTAATCAGTATAGAGAATGGAACAGAGGTTTTAGATCAGCGTTGGGTTAAAACTCAAAAAGGAGAAACTACGATTGAAATTCCTGTTACTAAAGAAATGGCACCTAATGTATTTGTAAATATTTCATTATTACAACCACATGCCTCAACGGCAAACGATTTACCTATTAGGCTTTACGGAGTAATTCCTTTAATGGTAAAAGACCCAAAAACCATTTTAGACCCTCAAATTTCAATGCCTAAAGTGCTGCGTCCGGAAGAAAAATTTACTGTTAAGGTAAATGAAAAACAAGGCAAAGAAATGACTTATACTTTGGCTGTTGTTGATGACGGTTTATTAGACTTAACTAGATTTAAAACACCAAATGCCTGGGATGAATTTTATAGCAAAGAAGCCTTAGGCGTAAAAACTTGGGATATTTTTGATGATGTAATAGGTGCTTATGGCGGAAGTATAGAACAGATTTTTGCTATTGGTGGTGATGAGGATTCCGGGAGCAAACAACCTAAAAAGGCAAATAGATTTAAACCGGTCGTAACTTACTTAGGTCCTTTTACCCTTAAAAAAGGAAAAAGTCAATCCCATGAAATATTAATGCCAAAATATATAGGTTCTGTACGGACTATGGTTATTGCAGGTGATAATTCTCAAGCAGCTTATGGCAATGTACAAGAAACAACACCGGTACGTAAACCTTTAATGGTATTATCTTCATTACCGCGTAAATTGAGTCCGGGAGAAAAAGTAACCTTACCGGTTACGGTTTTTGCTATGGAGTCTAAAATTAAAAAAGCAAATATAAGTTTAAAATTAAGCAAAGGAATAAGCATTGTTGG